>Ga0256831_1000083_pt1 | contig 46472 bp, 31 predicted proteins | sample 132544metaG_FD_189087 | JGI IMG/M metagenome (GOLD analysis project Ga0256831, IMG submission 189087) | Hydrothermal vent microbial communities from Lau Basin, Pacific Ocean - 132-544 | ecosystem: Environmental > Aquatic > Marine > Hydrothermal vents | place: Pacific Ocean: Lau Basin | collected...
ATATAAAAGCATAAGATTTCCAAATAAATATATTTTGCCGCATAAAAAACCCTTCCAATCTGAAAGGGTTTTATTTTAAAGTATTTTATTAATTTAGTCAACTTTGACACGCCAGCCGTAAGGATCTTCACTCCGGTTGTACTGAATATCCATCAGTAGTTTTTTAAATTTGTTGGCATAACTGTCTTCAACTTTTGGCAAGTCTGCTTCATAATCCTTGTACTTCAAACCTACAATAGGTAAAACAGTGGCTGCAGTGCCGGCACCGAAAATTTCTTTAAGTTCACCTTTTTTAGATGCTTCTATGACTTCAGCTATTTCAATTGGACGTACCTCAACATCGATCCCTTGGTCTTTGGCTAATTGCAATATAGAACGTCTTGTTACACCGGGTAAAATACGTGTGCTTTCCGGTATAGTAGGGGCGGTAAGTAATTTGTCTCCTATACGGAAAAAAATATTCATGGTACCGGCTTCTTCTAAATATTTATGCTGTGCAGAATCGGTCCAAATAATTTGTTGAAAACCTTCGGCCTTGGCTTTTTCAGTCGGATAAAACTGTGCAGCATAATTACCGGCAGCTTTAGCATATCCCACACCGCCATCACATGCACGACTATATTTATCTTCTATTTTAACTTTAACATCACCCGAATAATATTTTCCTGCAGGTGAAGTCATAACCATAAATCTATAAGAATCTGAAGGTGAAGCTGCCACGGCATTTTCTGTTGCAATATAAACAGGCCGGATATATAAAGATTCTCCATTACCAGTCGGTATCCAATCTTTGTCTAATTTAACCAATTGTTTAATACCTTCCATAAAATATTCCTTTGGTATAGGCGGCATACCCAGGCGCTGAGCCGATTGGTTCATCCGTTCGTAATTATCTTCGGGCCTAAAAAGAAAAACATTTCCATCCTTATCTTTATAAGCTTTCATTCCTTCAAAAACAGCTTGACCATAATGAAAAACTTTGGCAGAGGGTTCGTAAGGCAAAGCTTGGTAAGGCATAATTTTTGGTGTTTGCCATTGACCATCGATATAATCAGCTACCAGCATATGATCAGAGAACTTTTTACCAAAAACCAAGTTAGAGAAATCAGTGTCAGAAAGTTTAGATTTGTTCGTTTTTTCAATAATAAATTTGTTTGTAATGTTCGCTGTCATGGTCGTTGTATATTAAGTTCTTACAAATTTACAAAAAATTAATCAAAAAAACTAAGAATATTGCAATAAAAATGTCTAATTTTGATAAATTAATACAGATATGAAATTAGGTTTATAATCTTTAATCTTTTTGTGTTATCCTTAACAAATTATTAAAATTTAACTTAAATATTTTTAAAGTCAATTAATGGATATAAAAGTAATTACGACCAATGATGGTTCTAAAAGTCTTTTTTTGCCCGGAATGAACGAAACTTATCATTCTAAATTTGGGGCAATAACCGAGTCGGAACATGTGTATATCAAATCCGGATTAGCCCAACTTAATATAAATAAAATCAATATTTTAGAAATAGGTTTCGGTACGGGCTTAAATGTTTTGTTGAGTTGGTTGGCAGTTCAAGACAAGCCGGTCGAAATTTATTATGAGAGCCTTGAAAAATACCCTTTATCTTTAAAATTAATTCCGGAACTTAACTTTTTTTCTGACCCTGATAAGCGTTCTTTATTTGAGAAAATACATCAAGTACCATGGCAAAAAGTAACTGCGTTAACCCCCCGGTTCAGGTTGTTAAAAAATCAAGTTGATTTATCTCTTTACCATACCAATCAGAAGTTTGACTTGGTTTATTTTGATGCTTTTGCGCCTGATAAACAGCCAGAACTATGGACAAGTCAAATTTTTGAAAAGATTTTTGGGCTGATGAACCCCTCAGGTATTTTAGTTACCTATTCGGCCAAAGGACGTGTAAGGCGGACGATGCAAGCCGCCGGTTTTAAGGTTGAAAGGCTGCCCGGGCCACCGGGTAAACGTGAAATGCTCAGAGCCATTAAGCCACTGACCTAAATTTTTGTTAAGAGGTGTTTTTTTAAGAAAAAATAAATTAATTTCGTATAAATTAAAAATCTTAAAGATGAAAAAATTATTTTATATTTTACTTTTTTTATTGGCCGGTAATATTCAGGCGCAACAAAAAAATATTAGTCTGCGCGATGCAGTTTTAGGTTACTACAAAGGTCTTTATCCCAAAACTTTGCGTAATTTACAATGGTTGAAACGTAGCAACGATTTTATGTATCAGGATAGGCATAAAATTGTGATAAAAAATGCAGACGATGGCAGTGAAAAGAAGATAACATTAGCCGATTTGTCTAAAGCAGTACCCGGCCTCAAATATTTGCCTTATATAGAAATGGCAACAGACCAACATTTGATTTTTGACCATCATCATGCCAAAATTTTGTATGATTACAACACCGGGCAAGTTGCTAAAATTGCTTATCCGGAAAATGCCAAAAACTTTGATTACAATTTTATTAATAAACATTTGGCATATACAATTGATAATAATCTTTACTTGGCCAATTTGGATGCTAAGCAAATGCCCGTTGCAGTTAACAAAAACAAAAATATTGTAAGTGGACAAGCGATAGCCCGTAGTGAATTTGGTATAACTAAAGGAACTTTTTGGTCACCAAAAGCCCATAAATTAGCCTTTTATCAAAAAGATGAAACCAATGTCGATAATTATCCTTTGGTGGATATAACGGTTACACCGGCTAAATTACATAATATTAAATATCCTATGAACGGTCGTGGCAGCGAAGAGCCCGGGGTGGGTGTATATGACTTGAGTCAAAAGAAAACAATTTATCTGAAATTGTTTAAAGGCGCCGGTAAAGAGCATTATGTAACCAATTTGACTTGGGGACCCAATGAAAAATATATTTATTTGGCCGAAATTAATCGCGATCAAAATCATATGTGGTTTAACAAATATGATGTGAAGACCGGCAAATTTGTGAAAACATTATTTGAAGAAACCAATGACAAATGGGTTGAACCGGAACATCCGGCCTTTTTTATTCCAAATGGTAAAAATCAATTTGTTTGGCTGAGCGAACGAGATGGTTTTATGAACTTATATAAATATAATACCGATGGTAAATTAATTAAGCAATTGACCCATAATAAGTGGGTAACCAATGATGTTTTAGGTTTTTCTAATAAAGGTAAATTTGTTTATACCATGGGGACCGGTCAAGATCCGCGAGATAGGAAACTATTCAGGGTTAATACACGAAATGGGAAGGCGAAGGAACTAACACCTAAAACAGGTCGTCATGAAATAGCACTTAATACAAAAGCAGGTTATTATATAGACAATTTTAGTAATGTTAATTTACCCCGTGAAATTGATCTAAAAGACCTGAAAGGGAAGAAAAAAACTTTGTTGCTGAAAGCCAAAAACCCTTTAAGAAACACCAATATCAATATCAAACCCCAAATGTTTAGTATTAAGGGCGAATATGGCGATAAATTATACGCTCGCATGTTTAAACCGGCTAATTTTGATCCACACAAAAAATACCCCGTTTTGGTCTATGTCTATGGTGGGCCACATGCCCAACTGGTCACTAATTCGTGGCTTGGTGGAGCCTCTCTTTGGATGCCGTGGTTGGCTGCACAAGGTTATATTGTTTTTACGGTAGATGGCCATGGTTCTGATAACCGGGGATTCGGTTTTGAAAGTGTTATTCACCGGCATTTGGGGCGTGTAGAAATGAAAGACCAACTGCATGGCGTTGATTATTTAAAATCATTAGCTTACGTTGATCCTAATCGTTTGGCTGTTCATGGATGGAGTTTCGGCGGTTTTATGACCTCATCATTAATGACGACTTACCCCGACGTATTTACCACGGGGGTTGCCGGTGGTCCGGTAACCGACTGGAAATGGTACGAAGTTATGTATGGTGAACGGTATATGGACCGCTATCAAGAAAACCCCGAGGGATTTAAGGAATCGAGTGTCGTCAATAAAATAGATCATTTAAAAGGTCATTTAATGACCATTCACGGTTACCAAGATGATGTGGTGGTGCCGCAACATGATTTGGCCTTACATCGCCAAGCCATCAAAAAAAATATTCAAATGGATTTTTACCTTTATCCAACTGCTAAACATAACGTCCGTGGCATAGACCGGGCTCATTTAATGAAAAAGATTCTGGATTACATCATAAAAAATAATCGTTAAGACTTGACTTTTTCGTTAATTTTTCGTAAATTGGTAATAAAATAATATTAAAATAATAAATGGAAAAACAATTTAAAACATTAAAAGAACATAAATCAGCCGGAAGCAAAGCAGAATTTGATAAGGTGTTGATGAAAATGATGCCGCGTTTAGAAAAATATATAACGCATCGTATTAAAGTGTATGAAGCAAAAGGCTGGTTGCCCAAAAATTTTTATTCGCCTGCGGATGTTTTGGCAGATGTATATGTCAATGCATACAAAGAATTTGAGCGTATTAAGAATCCTAAAGATTTAAAAGTCCGTTTATTTTCTTGGGCTGATCAAATTATTGGTGATTATGCCGCAAAAGAAAATAAAATACCCAAATCGAAAAAATTACCGGTCGATAAGTTGGTAAAAGAAGAACTCAAATTTATGTATGAGGACTTAACCGTTGATGCCGATGGCGAATTATTATTGGTGCATGATTTAAAAGATGAAGACATCGAATATCAACAAGATGACTTTAAACCGAAAGTTTATGTGTTTGATTTTGACAGTCAAAATGCATTTGCACAAAGTTTGGGCTTGACAGCCGATGATTTTAGAGATGAAAAATTACGCAGTATTTTCGGTAGTATTTATAGTCAATTGCCCGAAACTGTTCGCCGGGTATTGGATTTGAATGCATTAGGTGGTTTGTCTTACGGTGAAATTGCTGAAATAGTTGGCATAACGCCCGAAGAAGTTGAAAAAATCATTGTCGCTATTCAAGATAAAGTAAAAAGCAACCGATAATTTTACTTACTTAGCATGATGAAACAGCCCGGACTTTGTTAACGGGCTGTTTTTTATTGTCAAATTGAATCTATATCTTTGCAAGTGTTGGTTTAAATTTATCAATGAATTTATATACTTATGTCACAAAAGAAAAAAGAGTTTAAAAATAATATCAACATAAAGAATAAACGGGCCCGGTTTGATTACGAAATACTGGATAAATATATAGCCGGTATTCAGTTGGCCGGAACGGAAATTAAAGCCATTCGAGAAGGTAAAGCCAGTTTGGCCGATAGTTTTTGTGAATTTAATGACCGTGGTGAACTTTTTGTGGTCAATATGTATATTAACGAATACAGCCACGGCACACATTATAATCATTTGCCAAAACGTGAACGTAAATTACTCCTTAACAAAAAAGAATTAAAAAAACTTCAAAGAGAAGTTGATCGCAATGGTATGACCATTGTGCCTTTACGCTTATTTATTAACGAGAAAGGTTGGGCTAAATTGGAAATAGGTTTGGCGCGTGGCCGTAAAAACTATGACAAACGTCATTTATTAAAAGAAAGAGATATTAAACGGCAATTAGACCAAGTGCGAAAAGATTACCGTTAAGCTTTAAATTTTCAAATTTAGTTTAACATTAACAATACGTCCGGTTAAGTAGTTTTTGATGCGGTACATGTGTTTGCTGTAAATGTCTCTAATCCAAATATTTGAAATGCTGTTTTGCGCATCAAAAAGGTTTAATATTTCAATACCGGCACTTAAATATTTTATTTTTTTGCGCCAATTGGGGGCGGTTTTACTTTCCGTAAACACATAAAAAAGCCCTAAATCCGTTCTGAAATAACTGTCGGTTCTAAATTGATATTTGTAAGGGTCGGCATAGGAGGGAGAGCCTGTAGGAATACCACCATTGACAACCAAATTCAAATACATTTTCATTTTCGGCATTTTAGGGACATAATCTTGAAACAACATGGCAAATTTGTAGCGTTGATCGGTAGGACGGTATATATAACCACGGTGCGCAATATTTTCCATGGTCTTCATCAAGGCTAAGCTAAACCATGACTCTACACCGGGAATAAATTCCCCATTTAAACGGCTCTCAAATCCGTAAGCAAAAGCAGTTGCTTTATTATTCGCAAAGTAACGTATGCGGATATTTTCTAAGGTATACGGATTAACGTCCCAAAGATATTTGTAATAAACTTCGGAGGTTAATTTAAAGGGGCGCTTCCATAGTTTGAAAAACCAATCGTTGGCCAAAGAAAGGACAAAAGATTTTTGGGGTTTTACATGGATATTTAAACGACCATCCCGCCGACGAAATTCTTTATAAAAAGGTGCTTGCTGATAAATGCCCGTCGCCAAACGGAACTGCATATCAGGCTGCCAATCGGGTTTGTAACCGACTATTAAACGGGGACTGATCAGATAGTTATTGGCATGGTCGTTATTTTTTAGGTTTAACACCGTATAAATTTGACTTCGCAAACCCAAATTAGCCCAAAGTTGGTGCTGATTTATCTCAAATTGATGTCGCCACAGAACAAAACCGGTATGACGGGTAATACGGACATGGTTAAAGCCTTTGGTTTTTTGGTAAGGATAAATAGGAAGTGTATCCGTGTCGTAAGGTTCTTCGCCATGTTGAATATTTGGTGGGTATAAACTGAAGCCCGCCGAATCGATGACTTGCCATTCATTTATGCGGTCTTTGATATCTTCGATTTGTAGTTTATAGCCACCTGAAAATTGATTTTTGTCCGATATTTTCTGAGAAAAATTAACGGCTATATTACCAATTAAAGCATCTAAATCATTTCTGGCATGATCAATTTCGCTGCCTAAACTTTCCAAGTTTTCAGGATTGCCAAAATCACTGCTGCCCAAATCGGCATTTGGTTCACCTATATTATATTGTCCGGCTATATCATAATATTCTTCCTCTTGCGTGTTATACAATGAGCCAATAAGGTGATATTGGGTGTTTTTGGCAGGGATGTAAGTCGTTTTTAAAGCGGCAAAATAGGTCCGGTAATTGTCTTTTTCTTGCCCTTCATAATTGATAACAACCACCTTTGCATCTTGAAATGACCCGAATTTGGTCACTTTAACCAAGGGTTTATAATCATATAAATTGAAAGACAGGTTCCCTAAAAATTCAGTATGCCATTTGGATGAAAAATCGTAGCGCAAAAGGGTTTGTGCATCTATAAAACGTGGATGATAATCTACTTGAACGTCTTTACTGTGTACCAGTAAAGCGTTATCGCGATAGCGAATGCCTATTAAACTGCCGAATTTTCCTTTTTTAAATTCGTTAGCCAAACTGCCACCTAACAGGCTCAGACTTAATTTGGTTTGGTTTGACGTTGGTTTTTTGTAAGTGATATCTAAAACTGACGATAATTTATCCCCTTTGTCAGCAGCAAAACCACCGGGATAGAAATAAATATTTTGAACCAAATCTGAATTTACAAAACTCAAGCCCTCTTGCTGTCCACTGCGTATCAAAAAGGGGCGGTATATTTCAATGCCGTTGATGTATACTTGATTTTCGTCAAAATTGCCGCCGCGTACCATGTATTGCGAACTCATTTCGTCGTAACCGCTTGCCGAAGGCAGGGATTTTAACAAATTTTCAACGCCGGCTTGTGCGCCGGGTGTTACTTCTATATTATTTTGACTTATTTTAATGCCGCCTTCTTTGCTTTGTCTTTTGGCACTTTTAATGACAATTTCAGTTATTTGTTCTGTTTTCGGTTTTAAGACAACTTTAATTTTTTTTATCTCATTTGGGTTTAACGAGAGCTTAATAATGCGTTGTTGATAATTAAGATGCGAAAAAATAACGACTATTTTTTTATTCGCCGGCAATTTTAAAATAAATGTGCCTTCGGCATCGGTGGTAGTGCCTTTTTGCTGATATTGTATATTGACTTGCGAAAGCGGCTGGCCTAATGTATCAGTTACTTGTCCTTTGAGATATGCTTGTGAAAAACTTTGGTAAATAAGTCCTGCAAAGAAAAGTACAAATATCTTTTTCAATTGTTTTATTTTTACTTTCAAAACGTAAAGATACAATTTATATTATAGCCCAGAAAAGTTATTGTGGTTATAAAAATAAAAGTGTCATGCAATATAGTGCAAACTCAATCATAAAGTTTTATACATGACACCTTTATTTTTTAGGTGGTTAGATAGTTGCTATAAACTTATTTTTTTATTATTAGATTTTGCATAGCCCTTTTTATTTTTCTGGCCGTTTCTATATCCGGTGCAGGCATGTCTAATTTATTTTGATAAGATTGTATTTTACCGTCTTTATAATATTGAATTAATTTTTCCATATGGTTGGTACTGATTTCTACCATAATTTTTTTACCGGAAACTTTTATTTTGACACTTTTAGGATTCAAATCAGATAGATTAACTTCATAAAGTTGTTCTTTACTCGATTTTTTACCGGTTATTACCTTTTGATATTTTAAACTTTTATTGTCCTCTACAAATTCAATATTTTGTTCATAGGAAGTATCTCCTAAATCAAAATTTTTCAAATTATCTTGGAGTAATTGACTTGCCGTTGAAAAGTCTAACTGTTTTTGTTTTTTAGGGTCAAATTTGGCTTGACAAATACCGGTCATGTCTTGTATTGTTTTTTGTACAACTTCGGCTTGTTCGGCGCCGGGGACATAGATTAAAATAGAAGATTTATAATTTTTGACCTCACCATTTCGCGTGTATTTGATATACTTTTGATTTGATTTGGTTTTAAGTTCAACTACAATAACTTTGCCTTTGGTTTTTGGTTTGATTTGATTTTTATTAAGGTCTGCCAAATTAAATTCATAAACATCATTGTAAGATTTTTTAGGACCGTTGATTGTTTGTTCAAAATTTACAACACAGTTTCCCGACATATGTTGATTGTATTCTTGGTCATTAACGCTTATTTTTTCTATTAAATTATTTAAGACGTCATATCCTTTATCCAAATTGCTGATTTTGGGTAGTTTTGCTTCCAGTTTTTGTTTGGCAAGTGGAATAATGTCGGTCAAAACCTTTTGCAGGTCTCTTGCTTCTTCAACATTTTTTGTGGCTATGTTAAACTTATTGGTATAAGATTTTTGCTCATTATTTTCTATTACTTTAATCAATTTATCACCGTGCTTGGTTAATATTTTTAATCCGAATGCGTCTCCGTTAACATAAAAATTAATTTGTTTTGGATTGAGATAGACCAAGTTAAAATGATATGCTTTATTTTGTTCTTTTTTTCCGGTGGCTATCGTCTTATGTAGAACAACAGCCCCGGGATAGTCGTTATTTTTTGTCAATTCTTGTGAAATTTCTTTTTTTGCCAAATCGACATTACCTATGTGTTCTTTTAACCATTCAAGTCTATCGGTATAGCCGGTGAGGGCCAAACGTTGAGCCAAAATTTTACGTGCTTCAGGTATGGCTTTTTTAATGGCTGCTGCCAAACTGCGACCATTATCCGGATCAGTTGCATAAAGGTTCAGATTATAAATATAATTAGTTTTATCATCGTTTACAGTTTTTTTGATGAGCTTTTGTTTTTTATTCGTTGTTAAGTTTACCGTAATAACATCACGTTTTGCAGTAGCTCTGACGGTATTGGGGTCGATATCAGCCAAATTAAATTCGTAAACCACAGATTTGGTTTTTCCTTTGGTATCCACTTCATCAATATGTAAATTTACAACCCCCGGATCAGAACTTTCAATGGATTGTTGGTATTCTTTTTTACCTGATTGAACGGTTTGTAACGTGCCGGCAATATTTTTCAAAGCCGATTCAAAATTTTGCGCATTGGTAGTTAAGATTACTGTTAAAGTAATGCCATAAGTAAGCCATTTTTTCATATTAATTTATTTTATGAGAATAAAAATAATAAAAGGCTAATATTTAAACAAATTAAATATAAATTAAGATTTTTTTAGTGAAAATCAGCTATAAATAAATGAAAATGTTATTTGCATAAAAATTAAAATAATGATTGCACCGCCGATTCCTTTAAATTTTTCTACAAAAGCGGCTATTTTTTCAAACACTGTCTGTTTTTTAGTCAGATATTTTGGGTTGAGGGGACTCATCTTTGGTAAAATATTATTGAGGTCTGTACCTGTTTCAGGCACATATTGTCTTTTTAATGATGATGTAATAAATCGTTTTGCTTCTGTTTCGTTAAGGGCTTCTTCTTGTATGATTTTTTCTGCTTCCTGTTTTTGTACTTCTTGAGCATAACTAAAAAAAGCTTCGATTAAATCTTCCTTACTTTCAATGTCATCCAAGTCTATATGATTGATAAAGTCGATAACAAGTTCTTCTTTTGCCCTGTTTTCCAAACTGGCTCTTATTATGCGGCGTATTTCATCAATTAATTCATTTTTTCCTTTTTCTGATTTATTCTTTTCAAAAATCAATTCCAAAATATAATCGAGATTGATTTCTTGTGATTTGAGCAATTCTACTTCAAAAACCACATCATCCCAATCAATATTTGAGGTTTCTTCTTCTCTATTAGCGCGTTCGCGTCTTATCCATTCTCTAATATCGTTATATGTAGAACGATAATCTTGTATTTGACGTTCCGGAGGTAATTGAATGTCTTTGATAGATTTAAAGTCGTCATCTGTCAAACAATATTTTTCTTTAACGGCTTCAATAGCTTCGGTATCAGAAGGATCAATATTTTGCATTTCTTTAATGGCAGCAAACTCGTCATAGTTAATCAAAACATTTTCCAAACGTAAGTATTCACCGAAAAGCTTAACAAATTCTTTTTTATCGCTTTCTTTTTCTATTACTGCCGGATCCGGAAATTTTTCTTCCAGTTCAGTAACGACTTCAATAAAACCACGTTGTTTTTGGTTTTTTATCGCATCTAAAAATCCGTATAAGTATTCTTCAAAGCTCTTTTCAAGTACGACATTTCGGGTATTTTTATCACCAAATAAAGTAATGGCGTCAATGGTGGCTTTTTCTAAATCTCTAAATGTAATGATGTTACCAAAACTTTTGGTGCTGTCATATATCCGGTTGGTACGCGAGTAGGCTTGTATCAACCCGTGGTACCGCAAGTTTTTATCTACAAAAAGGGTGTTTAAGCGTACGGCATCAAAACCGGTCAAAAACATTCCTACAACGATAAGTAAATCCACTTCCCGGTTTTTAACGCGTTTGGATAAGTCACGATAATAGTTTTGAAAGGATTGACTGTCCAACCCGTAGCTTGTGCCAAACATGCGGTTATAATCGTCAATGGCTTTTTGTAAAAATTCCTTTCCTGTCATATCCAAAGCCGACGGCTCAAAACTTTCATCGGGAATTTCGCCAATGGCATCTTGTTCTTCATTGGCAGCATACGAAAAAATAGTGGCAATTTTCAATGGCTTTTCCTTCCCTTCTTGCAATTTGTTTAAACGCTCGTAATAGAGTTTGACTGCATCAATACTATTTACGGCAAACATGGCATTAAAACCTTTATCATCACCGTGCAAACGATGGGTTTTAAGGCGGTAGTTATTTAAAATATATTTGGAAACTTCTTCGATACGTGCCGGATGTAAAAATGCTTTTTTATTTTCGGCGGCTGTTAGTTTCACTTCATCTTGTTCGGTTTCTAAATGTTTGAATTGCGGTTTTACATTGTTGTAATCTACTTTGAATTTTAAGACTTTTTCATCGCGAATGGCATCGGTAATGACATACGAATGCAGTTCACGTCCGAAAACGCTTGCCGTGGTTTCTGCTCCCAAAGCATTTTGTGGAAAAATGGGTGTGCCGGTAAAGCCGAATTGATAATACTTTTTAAATTTCTTTTTCAGATTTTTTTGTGCCTCTCCAAACTGGCTGCGGTGTGCTTCGTCAAAGATGAAAACCACTTGTTTGTTGTAAATATCCAAATTGTTTTCACTCTTCATCAAATTATTGAGTTTTTGAATGGTCGTTACAATAATTTTATTGTCGGTTTTTTCAATATTACGTTTTAGTCCTGCCGTGCTGTCCGAGCCATTTACACTATCGGGCGAAAAGCGTTGGTATTCTTTCATGGTTTGGTAATCCAAATCTTTTCTATCTACCACAAAAAACACTTTGTCGATAAAGTCCAATTCAGTTGCCAGACGTGCGGCTTTAAAACTGGTTAAGGTTTTTCCCGACCCTGTGGTATGCCAGATATAACCGCCACTTTCGAGTGTACGCCATTTTTTAGCATTGTACGCACTTTTTATTTTCCACAAAATACGTTCGGTTGCTGCTATTTGGTAGGGCCGCATTACCAAAAGGCTGTTGTTTACATCAAATACCGAATACTGAAATATGACATTGAGTAAGGTGTTTTTTTGAAAAAAAGTAGCTGTAAAATCTTTCAAATCTTTGATGAGGGTGTTATCGGCTTTTGCCCAATTCATGGTAAAATCAAAACTGTTTTTATCGCGCTTGACGGTATTGGCAAAATAACGCGTGTCTGTACCGTTGGAAATGACAAAAACTTGCAAATATTTGTAGAGGGAATTTTCGCTGTTAAAACTTTCTTTGCTATACCGGTGTACTTGATTAAAAGCTTCGCGAATGGCGACACCACGCTTTTTCAATTCTACTTGCACTAATGGCAAACCGTTGACCAAAATAGTCACATCGTAGCGATTGAGATAGGTGCCTTCTTGCTCAAATTGGTTAATGACTTGCACTTTGTTACGAAGCACATTTTTTTTATCGACCAGATAAATATTTTGAATGTGTCCGTCATCAAAAACAAAATCGTAAATGTAATCATCGTGTATTTTACGGGTTTTATCTACTATATTATCACCGGGTTTGTCCAGATATTCTTTGACAAAGCGTTGCCATTCGGCATCGGTAAATTGCACATTATTGAGGTTTTGCAATTGCTCCCTGACATTGGCAAGCATCTGTCCGGGCGTTTTGATATCCACGTATTCATAACCTTGATTTTGCAGGTCTTTGATGAACTCGTTTTCTAAGGCAGCTTCCGATTGGTAGCTTGCCGGTGCTTCGCCTATTTGGGTAGGCCGGGTGTATTTGTCTAATACGATGAAGTTGTTGCTTTCTGCAATTGTTTTATAATTAACCGCAGATGCACGCTGATTGACGCTGATTTTATTTTTCATTAATCATTCTTTTTATTTGAACTTTTGGTGTGCCAAAATTTATTAATAAACCCAAACGCAAGTTAGTTGCTTTTAGATAGTTTAAAAGTTGCACTTGATGTATCTCGTTTAAACTTTTAACTGCTTTTGTTTCAATGATAACTTTTTTGTTTACCAAAATATCTGCATAATATTCGCCTACTATTTTATTTTTATATTTGATAGAAATGGGTTTTTCTTTTTCCGGAAGCAATCCGTTTTCTGCCAATTCTATCATCAGTGCATTTTGATATACTTTTTCTAAAAATCCCGAGCCCAAAGTGTTGGACACTTTAAAAGCACAACCGATTATTTTTTCTGATATTTTGTTTAATTCATTCATTTCTTTATTTTTTTAACCACAGATTAACGCAGATGCACGCGGATAAATCTGTGTTTATCTGCGTTTATCTGCGTTTATCTGTGGTTGCATTATCTGTGGTTGCATTATCTGCGGTTGCATTATCTGTGGTTGCATTATCTGCGGTTGGAAAGCTCAATAACAAATTCCGATAATATTCATACTGCTTCTGCCGCAAGGCAATCTCTTTTGGCAGCCCTTCACTGATGGAATGAGTGAGCGTATCAAACTTATCCAATATCTCTACGATTTCCTTTTGCTTTTCGAGGGGCGGAATGGGGATCAGTAATTTACCAAGATTATCCTTTGATATTCTACGGACTTTAGCACCAGTAATATATTTAAGTTTTTGCTTTTGGAATACTTCTGTTTGAAAATAATATGCTAAATATTTTACATTTTGACTATGTTTTATCATCATCATATCACCAGAAATTGCAACTCTATCCCCAAGCCAAGCTACAGGTTTTAATAAGTCCTCATCATTTTCAGATGTTGTTACTATTAATAAATCATTTTTATCGGCAATTTTCAATTTTTTCGCTAACTGTTTTGTGACATAAGTAAAAGCTTTTTTAGCTGATAGTCCAAATTTAGTATGAATCTGTCCATAATGAATAGCGGGAAATCCGTTTTCAGTAAAATCCTTTTTTTGCAGACCATTTCCGCGAATAATTTGCCCAACCTCCCCCAAAGTCTTCCATTCCACTTCAAATCCGCGTTTATCAGCGTTCATCTGTGGTTGCATTATCTGTGGTTCAAAAGTGAGCAGTTTATCGCGGTAGTAGGTATATTGCTTTTGTCTTGCTGTAAGTTCTGTTGTAAGTTCTGTTGTAAGTTCTGTAAAAGTATCTAAGATACGAACAATTTCTTTTTGAACCGCGAGCGGCGGTATGGGGATTTTCTTTTGAGAGTAATTACTAATCCATTGACGTTTATGGTCACCTTCTGTTAAACCACTTGGTAAGGTATTTAACCAATAATAAACATATTTTAACAGAACTTCATTTTCGTTTTCAGATATTATTAATTTCATAGCTGATGATTTCACTTTAAAATCAAAATCAACCCATTTATTAGCCGTTGTAAAATCGTCAAAAATAATAACCGGATTTTCTGATGCTCTATATATGCCTTCCTTTTCATTTGTGTAACCCAAAATAAACGTTTTTCCTGCTGTTAATACAGGTATTTCAAAATTATCATTATAAATAGCTGATTTTACTCTATATTTAGTAGGTTGCTCGTATTTTGTGACTTCCCCCAATTTTTTCCATTCCATTTCTTGTCCTTTAAGCAGTTTTTCAATGCGTGGCACGGGGTGTTTTTTTATTGTATTCATTTTTTTTTAATTTTTAACCGCAGATGCACGCTTTTAACCGCAGATACACGCGGATACACGCGGATACATCTGTGTTTATCTGCGTTCATCTGCGGTTGCACTATCTGCGGTTGCATTATCTGTGGTTGCACTATCTGTGGTTGCACTATCTGTGGTCTCAATTTCAGCAACAATTTTATCTATTTCATCACGTAGTGCATTGATTTTTTCAACGGTTTGTTTTATTTCGGCGTTAAGTTCTTTTATATCAATTTTTTCGCGGGTATCTTCGGGTTCTACATAAGCACTGACCGAGAGGTTGTAATCGTTTTCGGCAATGGTATCAACATCTACAGATTTGGCAATGAATTCCACATCGTCTCTCCTGTCGAATATTTCCATAATTTTTTCGATATGCTTATCGAGCAAGACATTGTTATTGGTGGCTTTTTTATAAAAACCTTCGCCACTGGCATCTATAAACTGTGTTTTGGTATCGGTTTTACTTTTGGATAACACCAAGATATTCACAGCAATAGATGTTCCGTAGAACAAATTAGGCGCCAAGGAAATGACCGTTTCCACATAATTATTGTCAATTAAATATTTACGGATTTTTTGTTCGGCACCGCCACGGTAAAAAATGCCCGGAAAACTGACAATGGCGGCACGCCCTTTGGCAGACAAATAGTTTAGTGCATGAAGAATAAAAGCGAAATCGGCTTTTGATTTGGGCGGCAATACACCGGCAGGTGCAAAACGCTCGTCGTTAATCAGCGTAGGGTCGTCTTTGCCTATCCATTTAATGGAATACGGCGGATTAGACACAATGGCATCAAAAGGTTTTTCGTCCTTAAAATAAGGCTTTAGTAAAGTGTCGCCCAGTTTGATACTGAACTTGTCGTAATTGATATTGTGCAAAAACATATTCATCCGTGCCAAGTTGTAGGTGGTATGGTTAATTTCTTGCCCGTAAAATCCGTCTTCAATTATATGTGCATCAAAATGTTTTTTGGCTTGCAGCAATAAAGAACCCGAACCGCAAGCGGGGTCATATATTTTGTTAACACTTTCTTGCTTGTGCAATGCCAATTGTGCAATGAGTTTGGAAACGCTTTGCGGCGTAAAAAATTCACCTCCGGACTTACCGGCGTTGGCAGCATAATTAGATATAAGAAATTCGTACGCATCACCAAACAGGTCTATTTGTGTGTCTTCAAAATCACCAAAATTGAGGTTGTTAATACCTTTGAGTACGGCAGCTAATGTTTTGTTTTTTGCCGTTACGGTATTTCCCAGCCGGTTGCTTGTGGTATCAAAGTCGGCAAATAATCCTTTGATATCTTCTTCGGAAGGAAACCCGTTTGCCGAGTTTTCAATATCGGTCAGTATCTTTTTTAAATCGGTATTGAGATTTTCGTTTTTGTCGCAATCTTTCACCACGTTTTTAAACAACTGACTCGGATAGATAAAATACCCTTTGGTAAGAATCGCATCTTTTCTGATTTCATCAGTTATCACATCATCAGGTAATGAAGCGTAGTCAATACTTTCATCACCGGCTTCCATATATTTGGCAAAATTTTCACTGATAAAACGATAGAATAGTGTGCCTAGAACAAATTGTTTAAAATCCCATCCGTCTACCGAGCCCCGAACATCATTGGCTATTTGCCATATTTGCCGTTGTAGCTCAGCTCTTTGATTTGTACTTGTCATATTTTTATTTATTTGATTTTTTTAATTTTCAATTCTTAATTCAAAAGAGATTCCTCATCACTCCTCTGTCGCTCTGTCGGAATGACATCGGTTTTCAATTTTCAATTTTCAATTCTCCATTCTCCATTATTCATTCAAAGAGATTCCTTCCCGATAAATCGGGACAAGCTGTCGCTCTTCTGTCGCTCTGTCGGAATGACACCGGTTTTCAATTTTCCATTATTAATTTTCCATTCTCCATTCTCAATTCTCAATTCTCAATTCTCATTTGACTTCTTATTTTATAAAGAGAGAAATAAAAATTCTAACAAACTTAATAAAAAAACAGTTTTTGACAGCTTTATTTTTCAATAATTTATACTTATCTTTGAATGAAATCGTTTTATTTAGAAAACAATTGTATATGGCAAAAAAAATTCTTTGGGTGGATGATGAAATAGCTTTGTTGAAACCACATATTATATTTTTAGAATCAAAAGGTTATGAAGTAGTTCCCGTACAAAGCGGTTTGGAGGCACTGGACGAACTATCGCAAAACCATTTTGATATTGTGTTTTTAGACGAACATATGCCCGGCTTGGATGGCTTGGAGACCTTAAAACGCTTAAAAGCTAAACATATGCAAATACCGGTGGTAATGATTACCAAAAGTGAAGAGGAAAACATTATGGAGGAGGCCATTGGCGAGCAAATTACCGATTACATTATCAAGCCGGTCAACCCGAAGCAGATTTTGCTGAGTTTGAAAAAAATATTAAACAAAAAAGAATTGGTATCAGAAAAAACCAATTTATCTTATCAACAAGATTTTCAACGTATATCTATGGATATCAGTATGATACAATCACCTAATGAATGGATGGATATGTACCGCCGGTTGGTAAAATGGGCAATCAAGATGGATGATATCAAAGATACACAAATGCAAGAAATTCTGAAAAGTCAATTTCAAGAAGCCAACCGCGCCTTTTTTAAATTTGTCAAAAATAATTATGAAGATTGGGTAAATGGCGGAGAGGACGCGCCGGTTTTGTCGCCAGATATTTTGAAAAATTTTGTATTCTCTAAAATAGATTCGCCTGTTTTATTGGTAGTGATTGACAATTTGCGATATGACCAGTGGCTTACTATTGCGCCGATTATTAATGAATACTATCGCATAGCGCAAGAAGAAATGTATTATGCTATTTTGCCGACGGCTACACAATATGCACGAAACAGTATATTTAGCGGGTTGATGCCTTTAGATATTAAAAAATATTATCCGCAATGGTGGAAAGATGATCCGGAAGAGGGGGGAAAGAACTTGTTTGAAAAAGATTTACTGACAGCGCAATTAAAACGTTTAAATTTACCTTATAAATTAAATTATATCAAAATTTTAAATTATCATTTTGGTCAAAAGATTATTAGTCAATTCGGACGCTTTAAAAATTATGATTTAAATGTAGTCGTTTACAATTTTGTCGATATGTTGTCGCATGCTAAAACAGATTTGGATTTGATTAAAGAATTGGCGCCGGATGACAAAGCTTACCGTTCATTAACCCGCTCTTGGTTTGAAAATTCACCTCTCTTGGAATTGATAAAATTGGCTGCTCAAAACGGCATGAAACTGATGATTACCACCGATCATGGTGCTATTAATGTGAAGAAACCGACAAAAGTTATTGGGCAGAAAGACACGAGTTTAAATCTGCGTTACAAAACCGGACGCAGTTTAACCTACGAGAAAAAGGATGTTTATGCCGTAAAACAGCCCGGAAATATAAAATTGCCGAGTGTCGGTATTAACAGTCCTTATATTTTTGCCAAAGAAGATTACTTTTTTGTTTATCCCAATGACTATAATAAATATGTTGAATATTTTACGGATACCCTGCAACATGGCGGCATTTCTATGCAAGAAATGTTGGTGCCATTTGTTTATTTAACGCCACGGTAATTTTAAAAAAGCGGCTTATTCAATAAGATTAAACCGCTTTTTTAGGAGGTTAAAACTATCATTGAACAATGATTTTACGGAAAGTTTTTTTATCTTCTCTATTTTTCAAAATTAAAAAATAGATACCGGATTTTAAATTGTTCAATTTTAGTTGATGTTTCCCTTTTGTTAACCATCCTTTTTGATTTGTTTTGCCCAAAAAATCAATGATTCTGAAAGACAAATCTTGTTGACTATCCACTGTTATAAGATGGTTTTTTACAAGAGTCGGAAATATTTTTACACCCGGGAGCACATCCATTTTTATAGCAGCCGTTTGGTCATAACGGTAAGTAATGGTAACAGGTGTGCCGATTTGATGGCCCGCATTATCTACTTGGGTAAATTTAAGTACATAGTCTAAAACGAGATTTCCGTTAGTCGCAGTGTTTAAAAAGTGATTGCCATGCGGTTCGGAAGATGAGTTAGCTGCCAAATAATATGGACTGTCCGAAGGGTAATAGCTGCGTGGGCTAACACCCGAATAACAATTGCCAAAACATAATTCAAAACCACTACCATCGGTATTGGTGATAGATTCGACATAAATAACAATATCCATATCTTGGTTAGTCGGGTTGGTTACGACAAATTCTAAGCTGTTATCAGGATAGGTCGTTGTCCCAAAAATAAAAACATCACCGTCATTAATAGGTGTACCATCTGATTTGGACACGGTAAATTGGGCAAAGTTTAAAGAGGCTATGAGGAGTGCTGAAATTATAAAAAGTTTTTTCATCTGTTTATTTTTTATTTTAACTTCATTGGAGTTGGAACCTTTGAGGATTAAAATAATCATTTCTTTGTGTGTTTAATCATTATTTTAATCCTCTCGGTTTTATCTTATTTGTTTAAAATTATTTTTTTTATTCCAAAGCGTTTGCCATCATTTATTTTAATCAAATAAAGAGCATTGGTTAAATGGGATAAATCTAATTGACCATTTTGATTAAATTCTCTTTCCGGAATGACTAGGTTTCCTAACATATCGGTTACGCTTACTTTAATATTTTGTCGTGTGTTTATCTTTAAAATGCCTTTGTTTGGATTGGGATAAATGGAAACATGTTCAAAAATAGTATTGTCAATACTTTGCGGACTTTGGGTCGATAAATATTTGGCTTGCATCACTTGTTTGTTGGGATTGTATTGAATAAAAATAACGACTGCCAAATCATTCATTTCTTCGACATGTGTTTGACTCATATTATAACTAAATGATTGTGTAAAAGCTTGATTAGCCGTAAAATTATGACTGGTTCCATGGGCGTCAGGAAGCATTTTCATCATCACATGTTTAAATTCTGTTTCGCCATTTGAGCTTGCATTTTGTGTGGTTGTTTTTTCTATGACTACGGTATGGACAACAAAATTACCTGTAACATAAGGCATGATATTTTCATTGACAAAAATGGTATTACCGGAAATAGAATATTCTGCATCAATGGTAAAATAACCGGACTTGGCATTTTCGGTACTTAAACCGGCATTTAATCCGGATGTAGAAGCCGGATACTCCTTGCCGCCTACGCGTAATGAGGGAACGCCGCTTACACTATAATAGCTGCGTCTAACACCGCCTTCGGGGGTATAATAAGGATCGCCGTTGCCGGGCCAATTCATTTGGTATTTGACTACGGCAATATCATCGGGGTGATTGGTCATAAATGGGCCCATGGCGGAGCTGTTAAAACTGGCACATGGATTACAAGTGGAGCTGGTAAATTCTTCAAACAACGGAAAATTAGCAACGGTTTGGGTAGCAATATTCACATTTTTGGTTAAAGTATTATTATTGACATTATCATCATTTCCGGCTCCATTGACATTAGAAATAGTAACTGTAACTTCATGATTGCCTGATCCGGTAGCATGCCATGCTTGGTTAAAAGTATAATCATAGGGATTGGTAGAGCTAATCATAATGCCATTGACATTTTCTGTGACGGCATTGCCGCCATCAATGCTATAAGTTATGTCAAAAGAGGTAATGGTATTTATCCCCAAATTTTTTACCGTACAAGCAATTGTGTTATTTCCCTGTACTAAAAAATCATTAACATTTACTGAACGCACTGCCAAATCGGTCTGGTGGGCTTGGGCAAGCAAAATATCATCAATATGCCAATAATTGATATTGTAACTGTCTCCCGAAAAATAGAGACAAAATTGGAAATCGGCATTGTTAGTATCAGCATTGTTAATTAAAATTGATTTTTCTTCCACAACATTTGTTCCGTTTGTAGACCAGACTGTATGCCAAGGACCACCGCTTGTACGGGTGGCTACCCCGAGGGTATAATTGCCGTTGTAATCGTTTATTTTTTGTTTAAAAGTCAGTAATACATCATGTATACCTGTCAAATCAATATTGGGGGATATTAATCTGGTTGTTCCATTAAATTGCGGATCCCAACTCATGACGGCTTCTGGTGCCGTGCCGCCTGCCTGATTGCTGTTACTTTGGTGCCAATTAGTTGTGTGTGCATCTATGGTCCAGCCATTTGCCGGCACACCGGCATTAAAGTCTTCTGTTAGTAATTGCGCCTTACCCCAAAAAGGAGAAAGCAGGATTAATAATAATAGATATTTTTTTTTCATATTATAAATTTTTTATGTCGAATATCTTGCAAAATTAATTAAAAAATCCTTAATTTTTTATTTTTTTATTAAAAAGAAATGTTGGCTGAAAAAGTAAAGCCTGTAGCTGCAGATACTACACGGCAAACACCGCCAACACACAATAAGCCTTCACGTTGTCTGCCATAACTTACGGCATACCTGTTACCGTTTTTAGTATAGCTTCCTCCAAAATTATAATAGTGATTTTGATGATTTTCATCCGGATTACCATAATTGTACATATCCCCCATAAAAATACCCAAATGCGTGTTGAAATTGAATTCTGCCAAAGCTGCAGCCCAATTGCCTTTGTCCTCTTTCGTCCATAAATGTTGGAGTTCTGCCCGCATGGATTTATAGCCGGTAAATTTATGGCTCCATTCGGCGGCTACAACATTGGATTTCACTTCGCCGTGTGTTTCTTCTACCATTGCTTTATTATAATAAGAATGAATAAAAGTATATATCATTTTATTATTTTTATTCAATTTTTTTCTTACTTCAAGGGTAAAATCTTTAAAATAAGCTTTGCCAAAAGCCAAAAATTTGGTGTTTATTCTTTTATAAGGCGTCAAAAAATCGGCTGCAAGTCCATACCAATTTGAGATATTCAAAGCTACCTTAGTTCCATATTTGCCACCTAAAAAAGTTTTTTTTTGTATTTTGTAATATATATCTGTTTGGTAACCTATTTCGCCTGCTTTGTTTAAAGGATTAAAAGATAATTTGGCTTGGGCACTATAAACATAAATGTTTGCTAAACTATAATCTTGTTGTCTGGTAAGTGCCGGCAGATAATTTATGATTAGTTCGTTGTAAGTATTGCCATTGGCTTGTCTGTCAGCATAAAAAGTCATGTTTTCGAGACGTCTGAAAGTGGTTGTAAAACCAAATCCTTTTTTTGAATAGCCTGCTTCTAATTGTAAGGCATTGCCATAAAAGGCTTTGTTGCCGATAATATTTCCCAATTCAACCAGATTATCTTTGGATTTCCATACGCCTTCCAAGTTGGCATAAATATGTCCTTGGGCTATATTGATACGGCCTGAAATAGCACTGGTTAACGGATTAAAATCCCGGTTATGGTCAGCATCAATAGTGTAGAGGGGTTTGAAATTTTGATAACGGCCTACATAACTTAAACCCATTAATAAAGATATTTGTTCACTTGAAGCATCAAAATTGGTATCAAAACCAAAAATTTGTCCTTCAGAAACCTTAAAACCCACCCGTTGTTGACCATACAAAATTGTAAAATTTAACTTATTTGTTGGATAATATTTGAGCCTGATTCCTCTTAAAGCATTGTTGATGCCTAATTGTCTGTCTTCCCAATTGCGTAAAATGAGTCCACTGCCAAATTGTTCGTAGTAATAGCCCAAAGTTACTGCCAGTTTTTTGTTTTTATAAGCGGCATAATAGGTGCCAATACCTATTTTTTTATCCAAATGAGGCGAATAGTTTAATAATGCTTGTGGATAATAACTTTCGAGTTGTAAGCCGAATGAAAATTTAGAGACATTATAATCAAATTTAAAGTAATTGTTAGATCTAAACCGGTTAGTCCCGTTAAAATTGCCCGTTACGGGATCATCGACATAATATTGCATAATAGTTTCAAGGCCAATGTTTAATTTTTGACTGCTTTGTGAATAAACATAAAAGGACACAAGAAATAAAATTGTGAAAATATATTTTTTAAAATGCATGGAATCAATAACTTAATAACATTATTTTAATTGTTTAAACTTTTCGATGATTTCTTCTTCACTTCCCGGATTATAACCCGAGTGTGTATAGACGATTTCTCCGTTTTTAACAATCAAAACATAAGGAATATTAGCAAAATTCAAATGACGTTTTAAGGATTGATTGGGATCTAATAAAATAGTGTAGGGCCAATCTTTGCCATTGACCAAGGCTTTGACTCTTGATTTGGTACGACTATCGTCCATAGAAATGGCGATTAATTCAAAACCATTGTCTTGCAAATCTTCATATTGATCAGCTATAGCATCCAATTCGTTCACACAAGGTCCACACCAGGTGGCCCAAAAACTCAAGACAAGTGTTTTATTTTTTGTAAAATTATACAATGATACAGGTTTGCCATTTATATCTTGTAATTTAAGATTGGGAAGTTTTTTTTGACCAAATGTTATACTGGTAGTCAATAATATCAGAATTACTATTTTCTTCATTTGTTTTTATTTTCTGTTATTGTTAAGTTTAAATTATAATCAAATAAATTTTATCTTTGCAAGAATAATAAATATTTAGCAATTTTTATACCGGTATTCATGAAAAAAAATATTTCCTTAGTTTTTACCCTCATCTTTTTAGTTTTAAATGTGGCTTGCAATAAAGATGATTTAAGTAAAATAACAGACATTGTCATAAAAGCATCCAAAAACAATGTGTTGGTTGATGAGCCCATCCGGTTTATTGCTATGGGTGATAATGGGCGGGATGTGACCAATGAAACGGTTTTTTATGTCAATGACGAAAAAATTGAAGGCCATGTTTTTAGTCCGTCTCAGGCGGGAATTATTAAAGTAAAAGGGATATACAAAGGAATTGAAAGTAATGTTTTACAAATTAGCGTCAAGACGCCGACCGGTTATACACAAAAAGTTTTAGTTGAAGATTATACCGGTGTTTGGTGTGGCTATTGTCCGCGGGTAGCTTATGCAATAGAACAAATAAAAGCCAATCCTGATTTTGGAGGGAAAATGATACCGGTAGCCATACATTTATTTAGTCATAACGATCCTTTTACCTGTGCCGATGGAACAGCCTTAAAAGATGCTTTTAATATAAATGGACTGCCACAAGGGCGTATTAATAAAACAAATGTTTGGACTGCCCCACAACCGGATCATCTTGATGATGTTTATAATTTTATTGGCGGTGATGCCCCTCTGGGAATAGCCATTAACTCAGCTGTTACAGATGGAAATATTGATGTATCGGTAAGAGTCGGTTTCGCACAAGATTTTAATCATCTGGGCCTTGTAATTTATCTTTTGGAAGATGGATTGATACATGACCAAACTAATTACACCAGTTATTTTGGTGGCGCCTATACGCTTCAAAATTTTGAACACAATGATGTGCTTAGAAAGGTTTATACCGATATCCTCGGCGATCCGATACCTGCCAGTCAATCTGTAGCCAACCATATTTATACCTATACATTAAATGCACCTTTGCCAACGAATGTTGTTCATACTGACCGGCTCAAATTAGTGGTCTTTGTCGTAGATAAAACCACCAATGAAGCTATAAATGTTCAAAGTGTGCATTTGGGTGAAAATCAGTCTTTTGATTAAAATTTTAGAGAGAAAAGGTCTTAATTGTTTCTAAGCAGTCTTTCAAGTTTTATGGATAAAGCCAAAAATCTGCGAATTAATTGACGGATTCTTTTACGTAAAATAAATTTTGAAAAGTGTGAGGTTTAAGTGATTGTAAATCACCTTTAAGGCTGTGTATATTCCCTTTAAAAGTATATTTTTTGCCATTTAAATAAACATTAATATCAATTTTTTTGAGTTTTCCGGCTGTTTTTCTTTCAAATATTTCATATTTAACGCCTTTGTTTTTAAAAAATAATTGCTGTTTGTTTTTGGTGAGATTAAATTTATTAGGCTCACTATATGCATCGAAAGGAAATGAAAATTCAATTGTGCCATCTTTTTTTAATAAGGCATAATTCAGTGTGCCATCCGTTTCAAAAACTAAAACTTTTTTATGATTTTTTTGTAACTCAAAAGATAAAAGGGGTTTTATATCCTCTTTTTCATTAGAAAATATTTTGATGGTTTTTACATATTTTTGCCCATTTTTCCATTGGGTTAAATGCGATATAAAATAAGGAAAATGGGTTACATCTTCTTCTTCAATTGAAACCGGTTTAGGGACTGTATCTACCACTTTAAAAGTTGTAAACTGATGCCAACAACAACCACTTTTAGTCATAGTGTACAATTGCTGGGTTTCATGGTCAGTTTGAAACATGCCACAATAGTTTTGTGCCAAATCGGTAAAAGCTTGACTGTATTTTAACCCCTTTGAAGTTTGTAAATAAATTTTATAGGAAGGACCGTGATAACAACTATGTTGTCCATCCATGATGGCTAAATCAGGTTGCCCATCAAAATTAACATCTTCATAAATTAATAAACTTTGCGTCCCATAGGGCAATTCCTTTATATTGGTCTCTATTTGATTGTTTTCATCTAAATCAAAAGTTAATTCATTAGACTTGACTTCAATAACAGGTTTGTTTTTTTGTAAATCAAAAATTTGAACGCTTCCTTTTTTAAATACGTCATCTTTACTTTCTGGATCAATCCATACTGTCGCTTTGTATTTTCCGGGTGCAAAATCCTTGATTTCATATTTTATCTGACTTCTTAAATTTTGGGCTATCAGAAACCCAATGAGTAGAATGATATATCGATACATAGATGTTATTTATATTTTAGCTAATCATTTTCAGGTAATCATCTTCCGAAATAATAGGGATATTTAAACTTTGCGCTTTGCTGACTTTGGAAGGCCCCGGTTTTTCACCTGCCAACAGGTAATCGGTATTTTTGCTGACTGAACTCACTACTTTACCACCGTGTTTTTCGATACTTTCCTTTAATGCATCCCGCGAAAAATGTTTAAAACTACCACTAACAACAAATTTTTTGTTTTCAAGTTTGTTATCAACAGCTTGACTTTCTTCGTCTTCAGAAAATTTTAAACCGGCTTGTTTCAATTTGTTTATCAAAGCTTGATTTTGCGGATTTGAGAAATAATTTTTGATACTTTCGGCAATTTTGGGTCCAATTCCTTTTATTTTGGTTATCTCATCAACGGAAGCCTGCATCAAGTTGTCGATATTTTTAAAATGATGCGCCAAAATTTTGGCAGCTGTAGCCCCGACATGGCGAATGCCTAAGCCGTATAATACGCGGTCAAATGACTGGTTTTTAGACTTTTGAATGCTCTTAATAATATTTTGTGCCGACTTTTCTCCCAAACGTTCCAAATCTTTTAAATCGTCCACTTTCAGTTGATATAAATCGGCAACATTGTGAATAAGTCCTTCTTTAAAAAGCAAATCAATGGTTTCGGGCCCTAAACCTTCTATATCCATGGCTTTACGACTGACAAAATGTTCAATTTGGGCTTTAATTTGGGGCTCACAGGTAGTGGTGTTGACACAAAAATAATCGGCCCCTTGTTTGACAAGTGGTGTATTGCAAACCGGGCAATGATCGATAAATTGAATAGGTTTGGCGCCCGGTTTCCGTTTAGATTTATCGACGCCGACTACTTGTGGAATGACTTCACCGGCTTTTTCGACATAGACATAATCACCCTCGTGTAAATCTAATTTTTTCATATTATCTTCATTATGCAGCGTTGCCCGCTTAACAATGGTACCGGCCAATTTGACAGGTGCTAAATTAGCAACCGGTGTTACTTTTCCGGTTCGGCCAACTTGAAAATCAACGCCTAATAATTTGGTTAATTTTCGCTCGGCCGGAAATTTGTAAGCCATAGCCCAGCGCGGCGATTTGGCAGTATAACCTAATTTTTTTTGTATGTCAAATTCATTTACTTTAACGACAATTCCATCGGTGTCATACGGAAAATCAAAACGTTTAACGCCCCAATCCAAGATAAAGTCCATGATTTGATCTAAATTTTCAGCTTTTATATAATCATGTGGCACGAAAAATCCCCATTCTTCCAATTTTTTTAAAGCATCGCATTGGTTGTCTACCGGTAGTTGTTCGCCCAACATAAAATAAGCGATAAAATCCAAATTGCGTTGAGCCACTATTTTAGGGTCTAAGAGTTTTAAAGTTCCGGCAGCCAAATTGCGTGCATTCATATAAGTGGGCAAACCGGCTTCTTCTTGTTCTTTATTGATGCGTTCAAAGTTTTCACGCGAGATCATAACTTCACCTCTGACAAAAACTTCATGTGGCACGTCGTCTCCTCGTAAAATCAGTGGCAAAGTGCGAATAGTGCGCGCGTTGGCAGTCACATCATCACCATAAATACCGTCACCGCGAGTTAATGATTGCACCAACTTTTTGTCGATATATTGGTTGCTTAATGATACGCCATCATATTTTAACTCAACACAAAAAGTGAATTTCTCATCAACCAATTTGCTAATCCGGTTAATCCAATCTTTCAAATCTTGTATATTGTAAGACTTTTCGAGCGAAAGCATCGGATACTTATGCTTGACCGTTTTAAATTCGGTTGTCGGTTCACCACCAACACGTTGGGTGGGCGAATTGGGATCATAAAATTCAGGAAAAGCCTGTTCTAATTTTTGAAGCTCTTCCAGTTTTTTATCAAATTCATAGTCGGACATATCGGGTTGTGCCAAAACATAATATTTATAATTGGCCTCACGAAGTTCGTTGCGGAGTTTTTCTATTCGTTTTTTTGCTTCTTCTTTAGTCATTGTTTGCTTTTTTGGTAGATTGAATAAATAGAGGGATTTTAAATTCGAAATTAACCGGTTTATCATGATAAATAGCCGGTTTCATGCGGGGTATTTTTAAAGCTATTTGTTCAAACTTTTGAACTATCCCGTTATTTTTTAAATTGGTTTGCACCGGTTTTATGTTTGTCAAATGCGTGATGCCCAAGGTGTCTATTAGAAAATAAAGCCATGTGCTGTCTTTTATCTCAGTCAGTTCTTTGTCGGAGAAGCCTTGTAGTTGTTGAGATATGTAATCGTGTATTTTATGTTTTAAGCAATTTAATTGGTCTTTTTTTTCAAAATAATCAGGGCACTCAGGATGCTTGGGATAAAGGTCCAATTGTGTTAAAATTATCTTTTTAACAGATTTTTGTGTAGGGGTCGAAGTGGTTTGACAAGACATCAAAAAAAGTAAACTCCATAAAATGACTTGTACGTACTTCATGCCTTAAGGGTAAATAATTATTTTATAAAAATACAAAAAAAATTATGTTTCGCCGAATAATCTGCTAAATTTGCATTCTTGTTTATAAATAAGCACAATTGAAAATTTTAAAATCATTACAAGATTATGCCGGTAAATCGGCGACTGCTGTCACCATTGGCTCATTTGACGGGGTGCATTTAGGTCACCGAAAAGTTATCGGGGATTTAAAAAAAATAGCCCAAAAAAATCATGAAAAAACAGTGGTGATTAGTTTTGACCCGCACCCGCGCCTTTTTTTTAATCCGGAAGCCGACCTGAAATTGTTGACAACCAATGAAGAAAAAGCCCGTTTACTGGCAGATTTAGGTGTTGATTATCTAATTTTGCAAAAATTTGACCGCCAATTTGCCAACCAATCTCCTGAAAACTTTGTCGGTCAATTGGTCAAGGCTTTAAATATGAAAGATTTGTTAATAGGCTATGATCATCATTTTGGCAAAGACCGGCAAGGCGATTTTAACTTTATTCGTTCTTTAGAGCCGAAGTATTTATTTAAAACGCACAAAATAGAACCGGTCATAATAGATGGGATTAAGGTGAGTTCGACCAAAATACGGGAGGCTTTAAAATCAGGTGATATTTTGCTGGCAAATAAGCTTTTGGGGTATCCGTATCAACTGAGCGGTAAAGTTGTATCCGGCAACCGGATCGGTCGTCAATTGGGTTTTCCAACGGCCAATATTCAACCTGATCAATCCCGAAAATTGTTGCCCAAGCAAGGTGTTTATCTGGTTAAATCTGTTATTGAAAATCAACCTGTTTATGGTATGATGAATTTAGGTATGCGACCGACTATTGACGGACATAAACTCATTATGGAAATTCATTTTTTTGATTTTAATAGAGATATTTACGGGCAAAGGATCCCAATTTATTTTTTAGACAGGCTGCGCAGTGAGCAAAAATTTGAAAGTCTGGAAGCCTTAAAAGAACAACTGCAAAAAGATGCTCAAAAATCCAAAGAGAAAATAAAAAAAATGCAACCTTAATACGGGTTGCATTTTTATTTTATAATGGGGGTAAGTCTTGTTTTAAATTCAGGACATCTTTAAACAAATCCCCCTTTTGTTTTACTCTTTCAGGCACTGTTTTAAGGTTAAAATCTTGCGGTTTAAAAGATTTTTCTTTTACTTCTTCCCAACTAACAGGTGTTGATACAGGTGCGCCGGGCTTAGCTCTGACCGTATAAACACTGGCCGTATTGCGGGTAATAACATTTTGCATGTAATCAATTACGACCTGATCACTGTCATGCGTACGATTTCGTTTTTTGGGTAAAGTGAATAATTCTGGATATTGGGTTTGCAATTGTTCGCCCACTTTTTTAACCCAGTCCTTTACCTCGGGAAAGGTATATTTAGTTTCGATAGGCACATAAACATGCATGCCTGATCCGCCGGAAGTTTTTGCAAAGGATTCAATACCTTTTTCGGCTAAAAAATCATGTAATTTAAGCGCCGCTTCCAAAATCATCGGAAAATCTTCTCTGGTTGGAATGTCAAGGTCAAAAACAGCCCAAGTCGGGTGAAAAATGTCTGTAATAAGCGAAGCCCATGTATGAAATTCGATGCAACCTTTTGAAGCTAAAAAGACAATACCCGCACGGCTGGCTACTACCGGCACATTTATGGTTTTATTTTGACTGATTTCTTCATAAGGATAGGTGTCGATAAGCCCGGGAATCGGTGCGCTGTAATCGCGCTTATAAAATGATATTTTATGTATGCCGCGTGGAAAATAACGTAAGGTTACCGGTCTTTTTTCCAAATAGGGCATCATGGTCGCGGCTATATCTCTGTAATAAGTAACCAACTCTAATTTGGTGATTTTTTCATCGGGCCAATACAGTTTTCCGGGGTATTTTATTTCAATATCAAAACCGTCTATTTGCCAATGAATCGGCAAGCCTTCATTTGGGTCCATCTTATAAATTTTTTATAGCTTGTTCATATTTGTTCTTAATTTCTTTAAGTAAATCTAAAGACATATTGGGTTTAAAAAGGCGAATAATATCTTTTACGGTATTGTCTTTATAAAAAATACCTTTCGCAACATCGAAGTTGTTATTAGAGACATTATTTTTTATATGTTCGGTTATTTGTCTAAAGTTTTTCCAAGACAAATATTGCGGTATTTCAATATAATACATATTTTCAATACATTTATCGGCATATATTTCATTGTCCAAAGCTTTGATATGAAAAAATTTGCTGATTTTTATAGAAACAGGGCGGTCTGTTTTTATATTTTTATTTTTAAGTAATTGAAAACCGGCTTTTTCCAGATCTTTTTGCAATTCCGGAATCTGATTGTAGTTGTTCAAACCTTTTATTCTGATGCCATAATAAACTGTTTTTCCAACCATTAGTTTAGCAAAAGAGGCATTTATTTTTACTTCTTTGCTTTGGTTAACAGTCGATTGCCAACGTAAAATTTTTGCCCATGAATATAATTGAGCTGTTAAAATAATAATAGAACGGGGTTTGGCTGTTAAATCAAAATCCCATCCATGAAAACCGGGAAAAGGATGATCGATATTTACGACCAATGTTTGCGGTAAAATTTGATGTTTTAGTAAACTTATTTTTTCTTCTTTGATAATATGACCGACAACTTCTTTGTAATTTTCCATAGGACGTAATTTTTTTTCCTAAAATTATTGAAATATTTTGAATAATCAAATATTTGACTTAAAAAATATTGCTTAAGGCTTTTATAAATCGTATTTTTGCCTTAAGAAATTGAGTAAACCATCTTGTCGCGCCGGTTTTTGCCGGTGAGGAAAGTCCGGACACCATAGAGCAGCATAGCGGATAACATCCGTCCGCCGTAAGGTGAGGACCAGTGGCACAGAAACCAAGTACAGTACGGCTGTAGTGAAAAGGCTAAACTCTATGCGGTGCAATGCCAAATAAACCTGCGTTTGAGGCTTGCTCGGCCAAGCAGGAGGGTAGGCAGCTTAAGGTAATTGGTAACAATTATCTCAGATAAATGACAAGACATGACAGAATCCGGCTTACCGGTTTACTCAATTTCTTATTTTTTTGTTCAATCGTGCTAAAAAGCTTATTTTTGTTTTTTGCATTGGTTAAAATGGATAAAGAAATTCTTTTAAAATTAGATAAATTAGAACTGAAGATTAAAAATTTAGTTGCTGAAAATTTTGATTACAAGCAAAAAATAGCTAATTTTGAATTATTATTAAAAGAACAAGCCGATTTACTGGTGTCGAAAGATCAGGAAATACAAGCAATGAAAGAAACCATTAGAGGCTTAAAACTGGGAAAAGCTTTTGCAGGCAAAGACGAGAATAACCTGGAAGCCAAACAAAAAATTGACAGCTTGATCAAAGAAATTAATCTTTGTATAAACGCTTTAAAGGATTAATGTTAGAAGATAAAGTAAAAATTAAAGTTTCAATTGCAGGGCGAACTTATCCTTTAAATGTGACGGAAAAGGAAGAAGAACATGTGCGAAGGGCTGTTAAATTTATTGAGGAACGAATCAAAATCATGAAAGAAAAATATGATATTAAAGATATACAAGATATTCAAGCTTTGATGTTATTGGAATTGGCTTCTGAATTGGATTATTTGAAAAGGAAAGAAGAAAATGATCGACTGTTATTGAAAAATAAACTCGATCAATTATTAAAAATTTAAAAGAAATAGATCATCAATTTATAAATTGCCTGCACTTATTTGACATTTGTTAAACTCAACACAAATGCATTAAAAAGGGTGAGTCGTTATTGTAAAAACAGGCCACACTATCCGTTTGGATAGGCTTTATGCCGGTGGAAGTTTGAGCAATTCGTTAGCCCTAAACCTGTCTTATCGGGGTTTAATCAAAATTCATAAATAAGTGCAGGCTTTTTTATTACTAATATAAAACAATAGATACAACATGGAAACGATACTTTACATACTCATAGGTCTTGCTATAGGCATACTGCTTACATATTTGCTTAAAGGAGCAATGGATAAAAAACGTGCCGGTAGCATTTTGAACAAAGCTTATAAGAAAGCAGATGAAATTTTATTAAAGGCACAAAATGATGCTGCGCAAATTAAAAAAATAGCCGACAAAGAAGGAGAGGCCATAAAAAAAGAAAAAATACTTCAAGCCAAAGAAAAATTTTTAGAGCTTAAAGAGAAGCATGAAAAGCATATTATTGAAAGAGAAAAAAAGGTTTCGGAGTTAGAGAAAAAAGCCAGAGAAAAGGAATCATTATTGGCTATGGAACTGGCGAATAGTAAAAAATTAAGTAATGAACTGGCCGAGAAAGAAAAAAATTATGAAGAACATTTAAATTTTTTAAACAAAAAAACCGAGGAAATAAAAAGAACGCATGAGCGCCAACTTGAATTATTGGAGCAAATAGCCGGTTACTCTGCAGAAGAAGCCAAAAACGAACTCATAGAAACCTTAAAGGAAGATGCCAAAATTGAAGCCATGCGCTATGTGCAAGAGACCATAGAAGAGGCTAAAATGACAGCACAAAAAGAAGCAAAAAAAATTGTTATAAGTACCATCCAACGCATTGGAACAGAAGAAGCAATTGAAAATACGGTAACGACTTTTCATTTGGAATCTGATGAAGTAAAAGGTCGTATTATTGGCCGTGAAGGCCGGAATATCAGGGCTTTGGAAGCAGCTACCGGTGTCGAAATTATAGTCGATGATACCCCTGAAAGTATTTTATTATCCGGCTTTGACCCCATTCGGCGTGAAATAGCCCGCTTATCATTACATAAACTGGTTACGGACGGACGTATTCACCCGGCAAGAATAGAAGAAGTCGTACGCAAGACCAAAAAACAACTCGATGAAGAGATCATCGAAATCGGTAAACGGACGATTATCGATTTAGGGATTCATTCGTTACATCCCGAATTGGTCAAAACGGTTGGGCGTATGAAATATCGCTCCTCTTATGGTCAAAACTTGTTGCAACACTCGCGTGAAGTAGCCAAAATTTGCGGAATTATGGCTTCGGAATTAGGACTTAATCCCAAAATTGCCAAGCGGGCAGGGCTTTTACACGACATAGGTAAGGTGCCTACTGACGAAACCGAAATGCCTCATGCTTTGCTGGGTATGCAATGGGCCGAAAAATATGGAGAAAACCCCGATGTGGTTAATGCCATTGGCGCCCATCATGATGAAATTGAAATGACGTCCTTATACGCACCTATTGTGCAAGTAGCTGATGCTATTTCGGGTGCGCGACCCGGTGCACGCCGTCAAATTTTAGAATCGTATTTAAAACGTTTGAAAGAGTTGGAACAAGTGGCATTTGGCTTTCCGGGAGTACAAAAAGCCTATGCTATCCAAGCCGGTAGAGAATTGCGGGTAATAGTTGAAAGTGAAAAAGTCGATGATGAAAGAGCCAAGCAATTATCATTTGAGATTATGCAAAAAATACAAACTGAAATGACCTATCCGGGACAAGTAAAAGTAACTGTTATACGGGAGACCAGAGCAGTAAATATTGCCCGTTAATAAAAAACATGAATTTCTGTTTTAAAGCCTTTCTGTCGAAGGGCTTTTTGTTTTATTATTTTGCTGATTTTGAAATTATAAATGATAACTTTTTATATTTATGTTATTAACTGGAGAAAATTATCAAACCATAAAATATTTTTTATATATTTGTTAAGTTTTTCAATAAACTATTCAACAACATGAACAAACTGCTTCAACTTCTTTTTATATTCTTACTTTTCTTTAGTTTGAATAGTCATGCCCAAACCATACAAAATAGATCATTCCGGGCCATTCCGGCAGATTATGATAATGATGGCATTGATAATACAGTCGATATAGATGATGATAATGACGGTATTCCGGATAAAATAGAATCCGGTGGTATTGATCCATTGACAGATGCCGACCACGATGGTGTCCCCGTCTATTTAGATGATGATGACAACGATTTTAATGTAGGTGATGCCAATGCGGCCATTGAACCCGGATTTGATTTCGATGAAGATGGTGTCCCAAACTTTTTAGATTTAGATTCAGACAATGATGGTTTATGGGATGCTGCCGAATCAGGTCGTATTGCCGGCGATGATGCCAATTTTGATGGTATGCTTGATAATCCGGTAGGTGCCAATGGTTTGGTCGATATACTTGAAACTATCCCGGATAGCGGTAATCTAACCTATACCATTCAAAATAATGATGGTGCTTTTCCTATATCCGATACCAATCCTGATTTTATCGATAAAGATGATGATAATGATAATGTATTAACAATCAATGAACACCCTGATGATAATGCAAATGGTTATCCCGATGATGCCCTGGATACCGACGGCGGTGGGTCGGGTAATTATTTAGACCCTGATGATGATGGTGATGGTATAGATACTATTTGGGAAGATGTAGCATTGCCCAATAATTACCCACAAGATGGTAATCCTATGAACGATGATACTGACCTTGATGGCATTCCTAATTATTTAGATGTCGATGATGATAATGATGGGACTCTAACGGCTGATGAACACCCGGATGATAATAATAATGGAATCCCGGATGATGCTCTTGATGGTGATGGTGATGGCACGCCCGATTATTTAGATCCTATTAATGATCCATTTGACCATGATAATGATGGTATTCAAGACAATGTCGATTTAGATGATGATAATGACGGTATTCCTGATTTGGCTGAACTCAATGGTTCAGACCCTTTAGCCGACGCTGACAATGACGGTGTTCCGGCTTATTTGGATGATAACGACAATGACAATACGGTAGGTGATGCCAATAACCATGTGCAACCAGCCTATGATACGGATTTTGATAACATTCCCAATCATTTTGATTTGGACTCAGATAATGACGGCCTGTTTGATTTTGCCGAATCGGGACAAACCACCGGACAAGATACCAATCATGATGGGATGGTGGATGGCGCTGTTGGCGCCAATGGTTTGCCCGATATAATAGAAACAAGCACCGACAGTGGGGTGATTAATTATACTATTCAAGATACAGACACTGATACTATTTTTGATTTTTTAGATACCGATGACGATAATGATCATGTACTGACAACCGCTGAATACCCCGATTTTAACAACAATCATTACCCCGATGATGCCATGGATACAGATTTGGATGGGATTCCTAATTATTTAGATAAAGATGATGACGGTGACGGCCTTTACACCATTTTTGAAGATGTGCAATTGCCAAACAATTATCCACAAGATGGTGATCCAACCAATGATGATACCGATGGCGATGGTATTCCTAATTATTTGGATAGTGATGATGATAATGATGGCTTACTCACTATAAATGAACAAGCTGATAACAATGGCAATCATGAACCTGATGATGCTGTTGATACCGATGGCGATGGTATCCCAAATTACTTAGATGATTATGAAAATGCAGCCGATCATGACAACGATCATATTGATGATGATGTCGATATAGATGATGACAATGATGGTATACCGGATATTGCAGAATATAATGGTACAAACCCCGAAACGGATGCTGACAATGATGGCGTACCGGCTTATTTAGATGATGACGATAATGATAACACCTTAGGAGACGCCAATAATCATGTCGAACCTCAATTTGATTTGGATAACGATGGTATTCCCAATCATTTCGATTTAGATAGTGATGCTGATGGGCTTTTCGACCTTGCCGAATCGGGCGCTACCGGTTATACTGATACCAATATGGATGGTCGCGTCGATGATGCCGTGGGCGCCAATGGCTTGGCTGACATATTAGAAACTTCTGCTGATAGTGGTAACATTAATTATAGCCTAAAGGATACCGATAGCGATACTTCTAAAGATTTTCTGGATTTTGATGATGACAATGACCATGTTTTAACCATCAATGAACATGTCGATGACAATGCTAACGGTTATCCTGACGATGCTTTGCATACCGATTTTGATGGCATCCCTAATTATTTAGACCGTGATGATGACGGCGATGGTTTATATACGGATTTTGAAGATGTACAATTGCCCCATAATTATCCACAAAATGGCAATCCTATGGATGATGATACCGATGGCGATGGGGTCCCTAATTATTTAGATAATGATGATGACGATGATGGCATATTAACCATTGATGAACATGCCGATAACAATGGCAACCACGAACCGGAAGATGCCATTGATACCGATGGTGATTTAATTCCGGATTATCTGGACTGTTGTACTTTACAAAATGACCATGATAATGATGGGATAACCGACGATATAGATATTGATGACGACAATGATGGGATTCCTGATTTATTAGAATATAACGGACAAAATCCGGATGATGATGCCGACAATGACGGCGTGCCGCTTTACTTAGATGATAATGACAATGACAATACCATAGGAGATGTTAATAATGCAGTTGAACCGGCTTTTGATTTAGATGGTGACGGTATTCCAAACCATTTTGATATTGATTCGGATGGCGACGGTTTGGGCGATGCAGCAGAATCTGGGCGATTATCTGTTCCGGTGGGTACCGATGTCCAGCCCGATGGTATTTTAGAAGGAAATGTCGGGGTAAATGGTTTAGTTGACGATTTGGAAACGACGCCTGATACAGGTACAATCAACTATTCTTTGCAAGACACTGATAATGATGGTCAATTTGACTTTTTAGATACAGATGATGAAAATGATCATGTGCCTACGGCCCTTGAATACCCTGATTTTAATAACAACCGTTACCCTGATGATGCCATGGATACGGATTTGGATGGCATTCCTAATTATTTAGACCGCGATGATGATGGCGATGGCTTATATACAGTCTTTGAAGATGTTGCCTTACCCAATAATTATCCGCAAGATGGCGACCCGACCAATGATGATACCGATGCGGACGGCATTCCCAATTATTTAGATGTAGATGATGATGGCGATGGTACTTTAACAATCAATGAACACCCTGACGATAATGGCAACCATGAACCTGAAGATGCGCTTGATTCTGATTTAGACGGCATTCCCGACTATTTGGACAATTATGACCACCCTAACGATGCTGATAATGATCATGTCGATGATGATGTCGATTTAGATGATGACAATGACGGCATACCGGATATTTCCGAATATAATGGCACAGACCCCTTGACAGATGCAGACAACGATGGTGTGCCGGTATATTTAGATGATAATGATAATGATAGCAATATTGGTAATGACAATAATGCTGTTGAAGCGGCATTTGACTTAGATGGCGATGGTATTGCCAATCATTTCGATTTAGATAGCGATGGCGATGGCATTTATGATATGGTTGAATCTGGTGCCACCGGATACACCGATGCCAATTTAGATGGTCGTGTCGATGATCCTGTCGGATCCAATGGTTTGGCAGATGTGTTGGAGACGACAGCAGACAGTGGCAATATCAATTACACTTTACAAGATACAGACAATGATTCTACATTTGACTTTTTAGATGTCGATGATGATAATGACCATGTCAATACAGCGAATGAAACCCCTGATGTCAATGGTGACCATTATCCGGATGATGCCATGGATACCGACAATGATGGAACACCCAACTATTTAGACCGTGACGATGATGGGGATGGTATTTATACTGACTTTGAAGATGTGGCCTTACCAAATAATTATCCGCAAGATGGTGACCCGACCAATGATGATACCGATGGCGATGGTATTCCAAACTATTTGGATGTAGATGATGATAATGACGGTATTTTAACTGTCAACGAACATCCGGATGACAATGGTAATCATGAACCCGAAGATGCGCTTGATTCTGATAATGACGGTATTCCGGATTATTTAGATGACATTGATAATAACCATGATTTTGATGCAGATGGTATAACCAACAATAATGATATAGATGACGATAATGACGGTATTCCGGATTTGGATGAATATAATGGTCTCAATCCTTTTGAAGATGCCGATAATGACGGGGTTCCTGCTTATTTGGATGATAATGATAACGATAGCAATATAGGAGATGATAATAATGCTGTAGAAGCTGCTTATGACACTGATGGCGATGGCGCAGCCAATCATTTGGATGTTAGCAGTGACATGGATAATCTTTATGACCATATTGAATCCGGCCGTTTAAGTATCCCCATTGGAACAGATGCCAATAATGATGGTATGCTTGAAGGTAATGTCGGTAGTAACGGATTAATTGATGAATTAGAAACATCACCGGATAGTGGTGTCCTTCTTTATCCTCTACAAGATACTGATAATGATGGTATTATTAATGCTATTGATAATGATGATGATGGCGATCATGTCCGGAGTCAAGATGAGTTTCCGGATATTAATGGGGACCATTTACCTGATGATGCCATGGATACAGATTTAGATGGTATTCCCAATTATTTAGACCGTGATGATGACGGCGATGGTTTATATACAGATTATGAAGATGTGGCATTACCAAATAATTATCCCCAAGATGGTGATCCTACCAATGATGATACCGATGGCGATGGTATTCCAAACTATTTGGATGTGGATGATGATAATGACGGTATTTTAACTGTCAACGAACATCCGGATGACAATGGCAATCATGAACCCGAAGATGCTGTAGATACGGACCATAACACTATCCCCGATTATTTAGATGCCGGCGATTATGATGGTGACGGGGTGAATGACTTGGTGGATATAGATGACGATAATGACGGCATACCTGATAAAGATGAAAGCGGCGGCATTGATCCCATGACAGATGCAGACGGTGATGGATATCCCGTTTTTATAGATGATGATGATAATGATAACAGTATTGGCGATGCGAATGGACAAATAGAACCGGCTTACGATATTGATGGAGACGGTATTCCTAATCATTTCGATTTAAAGTCTGATAATGATGCTTTATTTGATACAGCAGAATCCGGTCGTTTAAGTATACCGGCAGGTACAGACACAAATCAAGATGGTATATTGGAAGGCAATGTCGGCGCCAATGGCTTAATGGACGATTTGGAAACAACACCGGACAGTGGAGTCTTATTATATAATGTATTAAATACGGACGGTGATGGTCAAATTAATGCCTTAGACGATGATGATGATAATGATTTGGTTATAACCAATGATGAACATCCGGATGATAATGCAGACAGTTACCCCGATGATGCTTTAGATACGGATACTGATGCCACCCCTGATTATTTAGACCGCGATGATGATGGCGATGGCTTATACACTGATTATGAAGATGTGGACCAATTCAACCATTATCCGCAAGATGGTAATCCAATGAATGATGACACCGATGGTGATGGTATCCCTAATTATTTAGACAATGATGATGACGACGATGGTATTTTGACTTTTGACGAACATGCAGATGATAATGGAAACCATGAACCCGATGATGCTATTGATACAGACAATGACGGTATTCCTGATTATTTAGATCCTAAAGATGACCGCGCTTTAGAAATATTTACAGCAATATCGCCTAACGGCAATGGTAAAAACGATTTTATGTTTATTAAAAACGTCGGTAAATATCCTGAAAATAAAATGACTATTTTAAACCGTTGGCAAACCAAAGTTTGGGAAGGAAAAAATTACGATAATGTCAATGTTAGGTTCGAAGGTCGTGATTTAAGTGGCAGGTTATTACCGACAGGAACCTATTTTTACGTTTTCGAATATAAAAATGAGGATGGAAAAACCAAAGTAAAAGCAGGCTATTTATATCTATTAAAATAACAACATGAAAAATATATTTATAATATTAATTTTTATAGGTTTGTGGCAGACACGTGAAATCACTGCTCAAGATTTCCCATTACATACGCAATACATGTATAATAAAGCAACTATAAACCCGGGAGCATTAGGCGTCAGTGGAAAAATAAGCGTATTATTAATGCATCGTTCACAATGGGTAAATGTAGAAGGTGCGCCTAATTCCAGTGATTTGGCTTTTCAATATCCCTTTGAAAAAACAGCTTTTGGTGCCGGTGTTAATTTTGACCAACTTGGTCCGGTAAGTCAAATTACCGGTAATTTTCAATTTTCTTATAATTTAGAATTGTCCTTTACGACATATCTCTCCTTAGGAATTAATGCCGGGGTTTATAGTAGAACGGTGGATATGAGTAAACTTAAAATACAAGATCCGACAGAAAGTATATTTAGTAAAAACCTAAAATCAACCGACTTCAATGTAGGGGTTGGGGCATTTGCTTACTCAGAAATATGGTATTTTGGTGTTTCCATACCAAATTTGAATTTACAACGGCAATTTAATACTTTGCCCGTTTTTGATAAACACTTATTACAATCCTATGTCATGGGTGGCTATAATTTTGAAATCAATCGCGATATGACATTGCAACCCTCATTTATGGTGCGTTACATTCAAAACTTACCTCTATCGGCAGATTTAAGTATTAATATGCAATGGAATGAATCCCTGACAACCGGTTTAGCTTACAGATTAAATGCGGCATACTCTTTGCTTGTTGGTTTTAATGTATCCCGGCAATTTCATGTAGGTTATGCTTTTGATTGGGATCAAAATCCCATTTATAAAGCTAATTACGGATCTCATGAAATATTTATGCGCTATAACTTAACCCGGGATGAAAATAGTTTGCGTTACCAATCGCCGAGATTCTTTTAATGAATAAATTATGAAAATAAAATTAATTTATATTACGCTATTTTTATTGAATCTGTCAAATTTGCAGGCACAGGTTGAAGAAGCCGGTGTCAAAAAAGCAGACCAATTATATAATGGCTATGAATACCTCAAAGCCAGGGATATTTATTTAAAAGTAGCTAATCGCGGGTATGTATCTGCCTATTTATATAAGAAATTAGGTGATTCTTATTTTAAAACGGCAGAATATAAAGAAGCCGTCAAATGGTATGAAAAACTTTTTAAATTAGGGGTCGATCCTGAGCCGGAATATTATTTTAGATATGCCCAATGTTTAAAAGCCAGTGGAAGGCGTGAGGAAGGTGATAAATATCTTCAAAAATACTATTCATTGGTTGACGATAAATTTAGAAATAATGCCATCCGGAAAAAATCTTATATTCTTTATGATAATGATATCCCATTGGAATATAGTAGTTACAAAATTGATAGCTTGTCTATAAATACGGAGTTTTCGGACTTTGCACCGGTTATTTTGAAAGATAAATTGATTTTTGCTTCTGCCGGTTATCATCCGGTTGGATATAAAAAGAAATGGCAAAACGGGCAACCTTATTTTGATTTGTACGAAGCTAAAATAAATGCCCCCAATGACGTTTCGGGTGTTAGACCTTTACCAGGAGACATAAATACCGAATATCATGAATCATCAGCCACATTTACGCCAGATGGCAAAACGATGTATTTTTCGCGTAATAGTTTTAAACCGGGAGAAAAGGGTTCGAATTTAAGCAAATTGAAAATTTACCGTGCTGAAAAAATTAATGGTGAATGGAAAACCGTAGAAGAATTACCGTTTAACAGCGAAAACTTTACCTATACACATCCTGCTTTAAGTCCGGATGGTAAGCGTCTATACTTTTCATCAGATATGCCAGGGAGTTTTGGTAGTTCCGATATTTGGTATGTCGAAATATATGAGGATAATTCTTATAGCTATCCCCAAAATCTCGGACCTAAAGTTAATACGACTGAGCGAGAGAATTTTCCTTATATCAGTAAGGATAATAAATTATATTTTGCTTCTGATGGCCAACTGGGGTATGGCGGTTTAGATATTTTTGTAGCAGATATTGACAAAAACGGTATGATTGGCGATATACTGAATTTAGGGAAACCAATCAATTCTCCGCAAGATGATTTTTCATTTACCATTGACACCAAACATAATTACGGCTATTTTGCTTCAAGTCGCAATAATGTCAAGATGCGCGATAATATTTATGTTTTTTATAAATCCAATGAAATCAAAAAAGGAGATGCCAAAGACTTATTCTCCAAAATGAAAGATTCTATTAAAGTCGCAATTCCAAAACAAGAATCCATTGTTAAAGGTAAGGATTTAGGTAAACTCTTAGATTTAAAACCCATTTATTTTGAATATGGACATTATGATATAGGGCCACGAGCCGCTATAGAATTGGAAAAAGTGATTGCTGTTCTAAGAAAATATCCCGATGTTAAATTAGAAATTAGATCCCATACCGACTCCAGAAGCAGTGCGGCATTTAATATGAAATTATCGCAAAAAAGAGCCGATGCCACACGGCAATATCTTATTGATAGTGGCATAGATCCTTCTCGAATTACAGCCAAAGGTTATGGCGAAACCCAATTAGTAAACCGCTGTAAGGATGGGGTAAAATGTACCGAAATGGAACATAGACAAAACAGACGTTCTGAATTTATTATTATACAAGAAGAGAAAAAATAGCTTTTATAAAATTATTATTTTAAACATTAACCAAAATATAGGGAGGGCTTCAATCCAAAAAGCCGTGTAAAAAAAGTTTCGTTTATAATTTGAATTGAAACATAAGAAAGCGGACAGGAGGAGAATTATTTCGTTTAAGATAAAGGTTTTGTCTGAAAACAGATGATGATTAATAAAAGTCAAAATAATAATAATCAATAGATAAATCATATAAATTTTTGTCTTAAAAAGCCTTGGAAATGTATTTAATTTTTTTTGGTCAATAAAAATGTCACGTTGGTCAAAAGCAAGCGTTAATAATATAATATAGAGGAAAACATAAAGAGCCTCAAACGAAATGTCTTCATTTAAATGTTGGTGCATAGGCACAATAATGATTAAGCCTGACCAAACAAATGCAACTATTAATATCTTGAGCAAGCCATAATCTCTTAATTTTGGAATGGATTTATAATCGAAATTATACAAGAAAGTAATTATAAAGAAGGGGACTAAAAGCAACTGGATCTCAAGTGGTAATAAAATATAAAAATATAAACTCAGAAAGGCAGAAATAGTTAAAATGGTTAGCAATAATTTTTTATGTTGTATAAAATAACGTTTAATAAAAAAACGGTTGCCACTAAAACTCAACAAACGTAAGACAGTATAAGAAAAAACCGTCGAAAAAAAAAGAAAGCCTAAATAATCATAATTGATAATTGTCGATTGATTGAATATTAAGTATAAGGCTACCACTGACAAAGCCACATGGAAATTGAAAAGAATATAAGGGTAAAAAAAAGATTTAAATAAAGCGTTCAAATATCTTACTTTTGGCCTACAAATTTATAGTAATTTTTTAAATGAAATGGTATCCGAATATTGCACAGGTAGTTATAAAAGCCTTAAATGAAATTTTTAACCAGCATAAACAAGGTGATAAAGTTATCAATAGCTTACTTAAATCCCAAAAAAAATGGGGAAGTCGTGACCGGAAATTTGTCGCCAAGGTCCTGTATGACATAATCCGTTGGAAGCGTTATTATGAATATTTGGCAGGCGATGACATTATCTCAGAAACAGGAAAATGGAAAATTTTAGGAGTTTGGTCTATTTTAAATGGGATAGATTTGCCTGATTGGCCGGAATTCAGCACTATAAATAAGCAAGAAGTATTACAGAGAAAAGAAACCATAACAGATGAAAAAATAAAACAGTCTGTGCCGGATTGGTTGCATAATAAAGGACAACAAGAATTGGGTGATAAATGGTTGAGTGAACTAACTGCTTTAAACAAAGAAGCTGAGGTTGTCATACGGGTAAATACCTTGAAAACGACACCGGAACAATTGAAAAAAACACTTCAACATGAAGGTATTGATACCTTTAATTTAGCTGAATTTCCTGAAGCTTTATTCTTAAACAAACATCAAAAGCTTACCCATTTGAAATCTTTTAAACAAGGCCTTTTTGAAGTGCAAGATGCTTCATCGCAATTAGTAGCTCCTTTTAGTGGGGTCAAACCCGGTGATAAAGTAATTGATGCCTGTGCAGGAGCCGGTGGCAAAACCTTGCATATGGCAGCTTTAATGAAAAACAAGGGAAGCATACAAGCCTATGATATTTTTCCTTCTAAAATTAAAGAATTAAAAAGGAGAGCACAACGTAATGGCGTGAAAATTTTAAAGGAAGCATCTTTAATTGACGAAAAAATTATTCAAAAAAACAAAGAAAAAGCTGATATTTTACTAATAGATGCCCCCTGTAGCAGTCTGGGCACACTAAGACGAAAACCGGATTTGAAATGGAAACTAAATCCTGAAAAATTAAGACAAATTACAACGACCCAACGAAATATATTAGAAAATTATGCCGAAATGTTACGTCCCGGTGGTGTGTTAATTTATATCACTTGTTCGATTTTGCCCAGCGAAAATGAAGAAATAGTAAATAATTTTCTTAAAAAGCATAAAAATTTTATATTTGTTGACCAAAAAACAATTCTGCCATCAAGCTCTAGGGGAGACGGGTTTTATATGGCGAAACTTAAAAAACTAACACAATGAACAAACAACTTACTTTTTTATTCTTATGGATAAGCGGCTTTTTATTTGCCCAAATCCCGGCCGTTTATTATGACAATGCTCAAGGTTTGACCGGCTATCAGCTTAAAAGTGCCTTAAAAAGCATTATTACTAATGGTCATGTTGCCCACACTTATAATGAATTATATACGGCTTATGAAACAACGGATACTGATAATTATTATGAAAATGATGGTTCGGTTTTAGATATGTATTCAGAAAATCCTAATGGACCGGATCCTTATAATTTTCAACATAATCAAGATAAATGTGGCAATTATTCATCAGAAGGCGATTGTTATAATCGGGAACATTTAATGCCGCAAAGTATTTTTGGCTCAGCGAGTCCAATGAAAAGCGATGCACATTTCGTTGTTCCCAGTGATGGTAAGGTTAATGGCATGCGAAGCAATCATCCTTTTGGTGAAGTAACTAATCCTACTTGGACCTCTCTAAATGGTTCTAAGTTAGGACCAAATTCAACTACTGGTTATTCAGGAACCGTTTTTGAACCAATTGACGAATTTAAAGGTGATATTGCCCGAATGTTATTTTATGTAGCAACACGTTATGAAGATCAAATTGCCGGCTGGGGACAATCTGATATGTTAGATGGAAGCAGTGATAAAGTTTTTACCGATTGGTTTTTACATATTTTACTCAATTGGGCGAGCCAAGACCCAGTTAGCCAAAGGGAAATTGACCGGAACAATGCCGTTTATAATTATCAAGGCAATCGTAACCCATTCATTGATCATCCGGAATGGGTCAATGCCATTTGGAATGCCACACAGGATACAACTGCACCATCTGTCCCTGCTAACTTGAGTATATCAACGGTAACTGATACCGAAATCACTATTGTTTGGGATGCCGCAACTGATGCCAGTGGAATTGCCCGATATGATATATATGTTGATGGTAATCTGACCGGTTCATCTACAAGTACGACATTTATTATTACCAATTTGTCAGCCAATACTACTTATAATATTTGTGTTAAGGCAGTTGATAATGCCGGAAATGTCTCTGCTTGCAGTAACAGCATTTCGGCAACAACTACTCAAGCTGTTACATATCTTATCAATGAAAATTTTGACAATTGTCCGACTATGGCTTTTACAGCTGTCAATGAAGCCAGTGATAAAGATTGGCATTGCATTACGCAATATGGTGAAAACAATTCACCTGCTATCCAAATCAATGGCTATCAAGAAAATGAACCGAGCAAAGATTGGTTAATTACAACCGCCCCTGTTAATATGGATTTATACACTAATGAAAAACTTTCAGCTTTTTTTGCTTATGCCTATGGAACAACTCCTTTAGTATTGGTCTATTCTGCTGATTATGATGGCAATGGTTCACCTAAAAACTTTACATGGACACCTGTTCCTAATGTCAGTTTACCTGTTCCGGCTGGTAGCTCTACACCCACAGAATATGTTTTGGCCAATGCCGATATCAGTAGTATTAATGGCAGTGTTTACTTTGCTTTTAAATATTATTCTAATGGCAGTCCAACCCGTTGGACGGTGGACAGTGTTAAATTATCGGCTGATACGGCAAATGGTATTGAGGCATATGTTAACAGTCATATAAAATTATATCCTAATCCGGTTCATAAAGGCACAGTATTATATTTAAAGGTGTCTGACATAGATTTGCAAACAATAGATATTTATGATATTTCAGGGAAGAAATTAGATCATTTAAAGGTCAATGGAAACTTATCTATTAATACTGCTAAGTATTCACGTGGGCTATACTTTATACATTTAAAAACGAATAAGGGAGAAATAACTAAAAAATTACTTATTC
>Ga0256831_1000084_pt1 | contig 46471 bp, 52 predicted proteins | sample 132544metaG_FD_189087 | JGI IMG/M metagenome (GOLD analysis project Ga0256831, IMG submission 189087) | Hydrothermal vent microbial communities from Lau Basin, Pacific Ocean - 132-544 | ecosystem: Environmental > Aquatic > Marine > Hydrothermal vents | place: Pacific Ocean: Lau Basin | collected...
GCGAGGAGGTTCTCAAAAAGGCCGAGTTCACGGAGAGATTCAGCTACGGTTATCCGCCTAACAACTCTGCCGACTGGGCTTGGATACAGCACATGCTCGCGAGCGCGAAAGAGAACGGCAGAATAGGGATAGTCATAGACAACGGGGCACTCTTCAGGGGCGGGAAGGAGAAAAAGATAAGGGCGAAGGTTCTCAACGAGGATCTCCTTGAAGCGGTAATTCTCCTCCCCGAAAAGCTGTTCTACAACACCGGAGCACCGGGGGCAATAATGATCTTCAACAGGGCGAAGCCGGAGGAGAGGAAGGGAAAAGTCCTCTTCATCAACGCCTCGCGGGAGTACGAGCAACACCCTGAGGTCAGGAAGCTCAACCGCCTCGGGGAGAAGCACATCGAGAAGATAGTTGAAGCTTACAGGGGGTTCAAGGAAATTGAAGGCTTTTCAAGGGTTAGGAGTACAGAGGAGATAAAGGAGAACGACTACAACCTCAACGTGACGCTGTACGTCTTCCCGATGGAGGAAGAGGAGGAGATTGACGTTAAAGCCGAGTGGGAGGAGCTGAGGAAGATTAACGAGGAGCTTGCTAAGGTAGATGAGAAGATTGAGGGGTATTTGAGGGAGCTGGGGTATTGAGGTGATATTATGGAAACTATTAATGCTCCTCTCGCCTCTTTCTTTGAACTCTCTGACTCGGATATTGTTGTTATCTTGGACACAAACATTCTACTTGACATCTTAGAGAAGAGAAACAAAAAAGTCACTGATTTCTATAAAAAATGCCTTCTCCCCTTTAACAAAAAAGGAATAATCACCCTCGGAACCACTATCTATAACATCGCCGAAGTTTTAGACAAAGAACTCGAACTTAACTTTCAAATGGAGCTTCTCAAGAGACGGCTGACTGCTGATGAAATCATAAGGACTTCAAGGAACAGGCAACAGCTATCCCGAGAAATTAATAACATGAACGAGGAACTTAGGGAGAAGTTCTATAAAAAAATTAACAATAAGCTTAGGACAATATTGAGAAATACGAAGATTTTTGGGTTAGATGAGATTACTCCAGATGACTACGCGATTTTACACGACTTAATATTAAATGGTCATCTTCAATCACAAGATGCCATGATAGTACTTACTACATACAAAGCAAGAGAGTACAGCTCCATTTCGTCATTGATAACAAAAGATGGCTATTTAGTGGATTCACCCCTAGTAAACCGCTATATTGAAGTGTACCACCCACTTCGTAATAAGGACGTGGAATCGTTCTTGGAGGCTATTTCAACTATTAAGGCGGATCAGCAGACACTAAAGATGGTCGAGAAAATAAAAAGATCCCTGGAGGTTTTAAAATGACAAGATTCAAGAAAACTCCAATCGGTGAGATTCCCGAGGATTGGGAGGTTGTAGAGCTAGGAGATCTCTTGGATTTGAAAAATGGAAAAAGACCGATATTTTCAGAAAAAGGCTCAATTCCGGTGTATGGAGCAAATGGAATTATGGGATACACTGATACTCCCCTTGTTAAAAAGGGCAAAGTCCTGATAATTGGACGTGTAGGAGCCTCTGGTGAAGTACATCTTGCAGAAGGACCCGTGTGGATAAGTGACAATGCAATGTATTCTAGTAAAATAGAGAGTAAACTTGTTGATATTGAATATCTTGGGGCACTGCTAAAGTATATCAACCTCCAAAAACTAGCAACAAAAAATGTTCACCCATTAATAACAAAAAAGATTTTAATGCCCTTTAAAATCCCCCTCCCACCTCTCCCCGAGCAGAGGAAAATCGCCGAGATACTCAGAACGGTTGATGAGGCCATCGAGAAGACCGACGAGGCAATAGAGCGGACGGAGCGCCTAAAGAAGGGCCTGATGCAGAGGCTCTTGACCAGGGGTATCAAGCACGAGCGGTTCAAGAAGACCGAGCTGGGCGAGATTCCAGAGGAGTGGCAAGTGGTAAGGCTTGAGGAAGTAGCTGAAAGAAGAAATGAAACAGTAAAACCGGATAGTATAGAAGAAGTTCCTTTTGTTGGTCTAGAGCACATTGAACCAGGAAGAATTAAACTGTCTCAATGGGGAAGCTCAAGAAATGTTAAAAGTTTAAAGTCAAAATTTCATTGTGGAGACATTCTTTATGGTAAACTGAGGCCCTATCTAGATAAGGCAGTCATTGCAGAGTTTAATGGTATTTGCTCAACTGATATTATTGTGATAAGAACAAAGAGTAGCAAAACTATACCCGAATATCTAATTTGGATCATACATTCTAAAAGGTTCATTGAATACGCTAAAAAGACCATGAAGGGCGTTAATCACCCAAGAACTTCTTGGAACTCAATTAAACAATTTCAACTCCCCCTCCCACCCCTTGAGGAGCAAAAACAAATCGCCGAAATCCTCTCGACCGTTGATAAGAAGCTCGAACTCCTGAGGCAGAGAAGGGAGAAGCTTGAGCGCGTTAAGCGCGGGCTGATGAAAGATTTACTGACGGGAAGGAGGAGGGTAAAACATTACGGTGACCAAAAAATTTAAATATACTACATGGAAAGGTTATATCAGTCCCGGTGGGTTTCCTCCTCTTGATGACAAAAGGCATGCTGCCCCCAGCAATAGTTACAGCATTGGTGGAGGTGACAGACATGGTTTTCAAAGTTACAGAGAACGTCCCGAAAGTGGGGGCGGCCCTCCTCCGGGTTGTGGGGGCGTAGGGACCAATGCTTTCGAGGGGGAAACCCAGGGCTACAGCCCGGGAGGGCTGTCCCTAGGAGGGCGTGGTGATAGGGGTTCGAATCCCCCCGCCCCCACGAAAAAGTTTTAGGGGAAAAATTTATTTTTCAGGACCCCCATTCAGTTAATTTTAAGCTCAATAAATTCAATGATTTCTCAACCTCTTCTATAATACGTTGTCTGGTCTGCACAATCAAATGCCTAAACCCCTCCAAAACCTTAAATTTCTCAAGAATAAAATTCCTTACGGTGAGATGAATATAGACTACAAAAAGCTAAGGGGCGTATACTATGAGTTCCTTTGATATTGAACATCATCCTGCACTTAAGCCTTTGTGGGACTTTGTGCAAAATATTGAAGAAGTTGTCTCTTCATCAGATATTGGTATAAGTTCCTCATCTACACTTAAAATAATGAGTCAGTTTGAGATACTTAAGGAAATTGTTGAACTCGAACTAAAGGGTGAGCCAGGGGGTCAAGTAAATACTGAAATTCTAAACGAGATAGAGATTATTAAGGGGAGACTTGAGGCTATCCTTTCCATAGCTGAGGATAAGCATGATCTCCACTTAAAAGCCATTGAATGTGAGCACCTGAGAGAGCTTCTAAGATTTACAATAGTGCTTATAATAATGTTAGCGGGCCTAATTGGTGGTATTAAATTGATCTTTGGGTGATCCCATGCCTGCTCAAACCCCCGAATACCTCCAGTGCGAGAAGCCCATCCTCGAGCGGTTAAAGGAAAAAGGCTGGACTTACAGGAGGGGCATTGAGGTCCTCGAAGATGAAAACGAGCCCCTTCTAATCTCAAGGTTAAAGAATGCGATAGTGAGGATAAACGGAGTTAGCGAGAGGGAAGCGGAGGAGGCAATCAACCTCCTTAAAGCTACTCCTTTCGGCGTTGAAGGTTCCCGCAGGGTTCTCGACTACCTTAAGAACGGTGTTCCCGTGAAGGATGAGGAAACCGCTCAACCGAAAAGGCTGATGCTCATTGATTATGAAAACCTCGGAAACAATGAGTTCCTCGTTGCCAATCAGGTCGGCTATCCGTTTAAGACCAAGATACCCGACATAGTTCTCTATGTTAACGGCATCCCGCTGGTCATAATCGAGTGCAAAAAGCTCAACGTGAGCTGGAAAAAAGCATACGAGCAGATTAAAAGCTATGAGAAGGAGATGCCCGAGCTCTTCAAGTACGTACAGATCGGCGTTGCGGTTGGGGATAAACCCGTCTATTTCCCAATAGTGCCGTGGCTCAGCAGTGTTCCAATCTATGAATGGAAAGGGAAAAGCTTTGATGATCTGGACAACCTGGTTGAGCTTTTAAAACCTGAGACCATCCTTGACGTCCTCCGTTACTTCACATTCTACCGCGAGAGCGGTGGAGCTTTTACAAAGGTTCTGCCGAGGTATATGCAGTACCGAGCGGTTAGAGAGATCGTGAATATTGCCGTCGGTTACGCGAGGGGCGAGACGGAAAGAAACAGGGGTTTAATCTGGCACTGGCAGGGAAGTGGAAAAACCTTGACCATGATATTCTCCGCATATAAAATCAAGCGCCTGCTCGGCAACCCCACGATTTTCTTCGTCGTTGACAGGAAAGAACTTGAGAGACAGCTGAGCAATGAACTCAAAGCCGTGGGGCTGAGCTTTGAAGTCATAGATTCAATCGAGAAGCTCAGGGAAGTCCTAACTCACGCCGATGGAAAGAGAGGAATATTCATAACGCTCATCCATAAGTTCCGCGCCGAGGATCTCAATGAGGTGATGGAGAACCTTAGGAGGAAAAGCAGGAGAAGAAAGACGATAATGAACCGTAAGGACGTCGTGGTTCTCATAGACGAAGGCCACAGAACCCAGTATGGCGAGCTTGCTTCGACTATGCGCTCGATACTCAAAAGCGCGTCTTTCTTTGCCTTTACAGGAACTCCAATAGCAAAGAAAGGGCGTGACACCTACGCCACCTTCGGCTATAAGGACAGGCCCTACCTCGACAGGTACTTCATAACGCAGTCCATAGAGGACGGCTTTACCGTGAAGATAGCCTACCAGGCGAGGCTTGAGGAGGACGTTCACCTAAAGAGGGAGCTCCTTGAAGCATTTCTCTCATCGAAGCTGGAGGAAATCCCGGAGGAGTACCGCGGAAGGGTAGAGGAGAAGCTCAAGAAGAGGCTCAACGCGATAAAGGTGTTCCTGAAAAACCCGAAGAGGATCGAAACCATAGCCCGGGACATAGCAGAGCACTATAAGGGGAGCGTGGAGCCGTTTAAAGCAATGGTGGTAGCGGTTGACAGGGAGTCCTGCGTCTTATACAAGCGCGCTCTCGACAAGTATCTGCCAACGGAGTACACAGAGGTCGTGATGACGTTCAACCGGGACGACAGTGATGTTATTAAGGAGTATCAAAAAGAGCTTGAAGAGCGTTTCCCCGGAAAAGACATGGCTGAAATCCGCGAGAGAATTCGCAAGGATTTCAGGAACAAAAGCTTTCCAAAAATCCTGATCGTTACAGATATGCTCCTCACGGGTTTTGACGCCCCCATCCTTCAAACCATGTATCTGGACAAGCCACTCAAGGAGCATAGGCTCCTTCAGGCAATAGCGAGGACCAACAGGCCCTTCATCAAGAACGGCGAGAACGTCAAACCCTTTGGCCTTATTGTAGATTACGTGGGCATATTCAAGGAATTAAAGAGAGCGCTGGAAATCTACGACGAGGCTGACATCGAAGGAGCAACATACAGCGTCGAAGAGATAAAGAAAGAGCTCAGGAAAAAGATCTCCAAGGCCATGGGATACTTTGATTACCTCGAGCCGAGAAGAGATAGAGAGACGATAATGAACGCGGTTGAGACACTGTTTAGAAACAACAAGGGCGAGGAGTTCGGGAGGCTGTACAGGGAGATAAGGAACTACTACAAGCTCCTCAGGGAGGACAGGGACGAGTTCAGAGAGGCCTTCAAATGGCTCACGGAGGTTTATTATGCATACAGGGCTAAGGTTGATGGTGTTCCGCCGGAAGTTGAACTCAAAGCCGACGAATTCTTCAGGGAGGCCCTTAGGTTCATACACAAGACGGTGGACATAGGGAAGATAAAGGCCGACTTTCCAATAATCGAACTTGACGAAGAGTTCCTCAAGAAAGTAATGAGGGAAAGGGATAAGCGGAAGGCATTTACTAACCTCCTATTCTCGGTCAGACACTACGTAAACACTCACAAGGGACCTTTAACGGAGGACTTGGTTGAGCAGGTAGAGAGGATAATTGAAGCCTGGAGACACAAGAAGGAAGAAATCGAGAAGCTCTACGGTGAGCTCCTTGGAATAGCCGGGGAAATAGAAAAGCGCTCGTGGGAGCAGAAAAAGCTCGGTTTGAACGAGCTCGAATACGCCCTCCTGATGGTGCTCAAGAAGCACGTAAAGACCAATACCAACGAGTTGATCAAAGGGGTCAGAAAGTTGCTCAAGGAGACTGAAGGGCTTAGGTTCTCCCGTTGGAGGGAGAAAACCGAGATCGTCAGCGAAGTCTCGCGGAAAATTATGCTCTTCATTGTAAGGGAATATAAGGAGGAATGCGATGACATCATCAAGACGCGCAACGAGCTCCTAGAGGTGCTCAAACGGTGGGGATAAAGTACCGCGTAATTCGGAGGAACGTTAAGTATCCCCGCATCGAGATAAGCCCCCTTGGGGATGTTAAGGTAATAGTCCCGCCAAATGTGAATCCCGAAGATCTTGTGGGGAGAAAGAAAGGATGGATAGAGAAGAAGCTAAGGGAAATCGAAGAAGCCAGAATGAAGTTTCTTCCGCTTTCCAATAAGCTCCTACTTGACGGTGAATTCTACGAACTCATTGAGTCAGAGGAGTTCGGGGTTAATCCAAAGTTTCACGTGGTTCTCCTGCCCAAGGACGATTTGGAAACCCTAAAAAGATGGCTGAAGACTCAGCTGAGAGAAGAGCTGGAATTTAAGGTGAGACTCTTCTCATCGGTCTTCGGAGTAAAGTACAGAAAAATCTACATCCGCTTTCAGAAGACCAAGTGGGCAAGTTGCTCTGAGAAAGGAAATCTAAGCTTTAACCTGATGCTTATGGCATTACCCGAAGAACTCAGAGACTACATCATAATCCATGAGGTGGCCCACCTCAAGTTCCAAAAGCACTCTCGCAAGTTCTGGGAACTCGTAAGACAGTATTACCCCGACTACAAACATGCCCAGAAGGGACTCAGGGAGTACTGGCTTGCGCTTCAGTACAATAAAATCTGGAATAAACTGAGAGAAATTGCTTAAAGTTTTTATCCCCTTCCCTTCTTATTCCTCCGGTGAGCCGGATGGATGAAAAGCTCAAGGCCTGCAAAAACTGTCGCTGGTTCGGGCCGATTGACTCTTACTTCCTCACCTACGGGATGTGCAGGAAGCACATGAAGACCGTCCACATGAACTTCGTCTGCTCAGATTGGGAACCGTTATGGGGCTCAGAGGGGAAAGGACGAGAAGAGTAAGTACAAATGGCAGATTACTACCTCTTATACACCCTCACGTCCACGACAACGTGCCAGACTCCGGGGGCGTAGCGCTTGATTACCAGCTCCTTCAGCTTCTCCGCCTCGTAGCCATACTCTCTCGCTATTCTTCTGAAGGTCGCGAAGGGTTCCTCGGGCATCAGCCTCTCTGGAACAGTGTTGTGGTAGTGTATTATTGCCTCGTCCTTTGCTATGCTCAGGGCCTTGGGTATGAATTCGGCCGTTTTAACGACGTAACCCATCAGAATTCTGTCCGCGATGTTTTCCGCCGGGAAGTTGCGGTTGTCTATATTGTAGGGCGTGACCAAATCCTGGACTTCGTTGAGCCAGATGCTCTCGACCAGGAAGCGGAAGGTGTAGGGGTCCTTCTCGATGGCTATAACCCTGGCCCTTTTGTGGACCGCCATCGGGAGGCTCAAATGTCCGATTCCAGCGAACATGTCAACGACGAGCTCCCCCGGTTTGGCAACTTCCGCCATTCTCACGCGCTCCTTAACGTTCGCCGGGGAGAACATGATTCTTGCCACGTCGAGCTTGTACTTCACGCCGTTTTCAACGTGAACCGTTACAGTGTCATCACCGTAGAGAACCTCGTAGTCCGGCTTTCTCGTCTCGCCGTGGATGTGCCCCTTTCTGAGGACGGTCTTTACCCCGAGAACCTCCGCGTAAACCTCCGCTATTCTGCGCTTGTAGGGTTCGAGCTCCTTCCTCAGGGGTAGAATCAAAACGTCTCCTATCTGGACCCAGTGCTTGGGGAGTAAGCTGACCAGCTCAGGCGGAAGCTCTCTAGAAAGTATCTCCCTGATGAGGGGTTTTATGACCTGAGTTCTTTTGGCCCCCATTTTTGTCCCTTCGTCAAAAAGCGATAAGAAAGCCTTAAAAACTTAAAGGGAGGATTTAAGATGAGAACCATCGGAGGTTGATGACGAAGATGGAGGAGGAGCCCCCGAATAGTGGGCTGTTTTCAAGGCTCTTTGGTAGAAAGGAAGAGGCACTTCTTGAGCAGAAGCTGAGTGATGAGGCGTATGAAGACTATCGCAGGCTTTTGATGAGGGCACGACCCGAAGTTGAGGGGTCAAAGTTGACAATTAGACTCGCCGAAGGAATTGTTGAGCTCGACAAAGGCATCCTACGAGTCAAGGCTAAAGATAAAAAGTCAGCCGAGAAGATTTTGAGGAACCTGCACCACTACGAAGGTCCTCCGAGCATATGGCCGGCCTACGGGCTGAGCTACTCGATTAAGAGGAAGAGGCGTATGATTCTCTAACCAAACGGAAGCTTTAAATTCTTCCCTCTTTTAGTTTCCTCCGCGGATGACGACCCTTGCCCAGTCTGAACTGTGATGACGTCGGTATTAGCTGACGCAGGGGCGGGGAGGTTCTACCCATGAACCGCCCCTCTGGAGGGAAAGACCATGAGCAGTGAGGACAACGACGGATTCATCGAGTTCTACGCCAGCGAGGCCCTGACCTGCCCGAGGAGGATATACTTCAGGCTTAAAGGCTATCCCCAGAGGTGGCCCGAGAACATGAAAGTAAGGCTCAACCAAGGCGTTAAAACCCACAGAATTTTTGGGGATATTCTCAGAGAACGCTTCGGCTTCGAGCTTGAGAAACACCTGGTTCTGCGCTCAAGGAAGCTCGGCTTTGAAATCCACGGCAGGATTGACGCCTTTCGGGATTTTCCGATAGAGATTAAGGGAAAAACGAGCCTGCCGAAGGTTCCCTATGATTATCACATTGCCCAGCTCAACGTCTATTTAAGGTGGGCCGAAGCGGAGTATGGATACCTGTATTATATCAAACTCCACGACGAGCCGGCGAAGATAATAGGGAAGCTCGACATGTCCAGCTTCCCGGTTATTAAAGGGCCGAACTTCAGGGCTTTCGAGATTCCCTACGATGGAAAGCTATTCAAAGAGACGCTAAAGCATTTTTACTCCGTTAAAAAGGCCTACGAGAATGGAAAACCGCCCGATGGCTGGAGAAGCTATGCCTGTCGCTTTTGTCCCTACCGGTACCTCTGCTATCCGGGGGAGGAGTAGCTTAGTCCCGGGTTAATCATGAGAGTCAAACTGCCGGGCATTAGTTGGCGGAACCACCGGTTTTCTAACATGATGCAACAATCGGAGAAGTTAGAAGAACCCAACAAATGGTTCGGATATTGAGAATTGGAAGGGAAGAAAGAGAATCAGACGTGCCTGGCGTAGAGGGTCTTTCTGCCCTCGGCCTTTGCCCTCTTCACGGCTTTCTCGACGAGGGCCTTGATTTCCTCCTCAAGGGCGTCGTAGAACTCAGGGCTGACCCTCATCTCCGGGTCAATGCTCTTAACAAGTTCCTTAACCTTGGACTTAACTATCAGCTCGGCCATTTTACACACCTCCTTGTTGGCCTTTGAGGCCGTTCTTAGTTTGCCGTTCCCCTTTATAACCTTTCTCCTCGGAGAGTGTCCCATAGCGGGGAAAAGATTAAATTAACTTGAGGTTACCTGTTCTGAGGTGAGGTAATGAAAAGGCTCGCCCTAATCGACGGCGAGCACTATCCACCGGTAACGCGCTGGGCCATGGAGAAGCTCGGCAACGTATGCTGCGCCGTCTTCCTCGGGGGTAGTGAGAAGATAGGCTCACCCAAGCGACTTGAGGGGGAGCTGGGAGTCAAACTTTACCTCGACCGGGACCCGCTGAAGGCCCTTGAACTGGCCCTTCGCGAGAATAATGTTGATGAAGTCGTTGATTTGAGCGACGAGCCTGTCGTTGACTACGAAATTAGGTTCAGGATAGCGTCCCTCTGCCTGAGACACGGCGTGGTTTACAGGGGGGCGGATTTCGAGTTCAGGCCCGGGGAGCTGATAAAACCATCAAAGCCAACGATAAGTGTTCTCGGCCTCGGAAAGCGCGTCGGAAAGACCGCCATAGGAAGTTTTGTCGCGAGGGTTCTAAAGGAGAGATACCGCCCCGTCGTGGTTACGATGGGCAGGGGCGGTCCTGAAAAGCCCGAGCTAATAGACGGCGAAAGGGAAAAGCTGACACCGGAAAACCTACTCAAGCTGGCGGAGATGGGCAAGCATGCCGCCTCCGACCACTATGAAGATGCCCTCGTTGCAGGAGTCACGACGATTGGTTGCCGTCGCTGTGGTGGCGGTATGGCCGGCTTCCCCTTCTTCCACATCGTTCACGAGGGGATAAAACTCGCCGAAGGGCTTCCTCACGACATCATAATCGCCGAGGGAAGCGGGGCAACGATTCCACCGGTTTTGGCGGACGGCTACATCACAGTTCTGAGCGCACTCCAGAGGGAGGAAAACGTTAGGGGCTTTTTCGGGCCCTTCAGGATTGGGCTAGCTGACATAGCGGTAATCACGATGGCCGACTTAAACCCCGAACGGGCGGAGGCCTTCAAGGACTTGGTTGAGAGAATCAATCCTTCCGCGGATGTGCATCTCGTTGCCTTTAAACCCCGCCCCCTCGGGGATGTTTCGGGGAAGAGGGTTGCCCTCTTTATGACTTCCAGCCGGGCGCTCGACGGTGCCAGGGAGAAAATTGAGAGCCTGGGGGCAGAGGTGGTATTTACCAGCGGAAACCTCGCCAACAGGGCGGTTCTTTCGAAGGAACTCGCTGAACTTGAAGGAGTTTCATTTGATGCAGTTCTCGTCGAGCTCAAGGCGGCGGCCGTTGATACCGTGACGCGGTGGGCCCTCGAAAGGGGACTGGAGGTAATATACCTCGCCAGCGAGCCGGTAAACGTTGACGGAAAGAGCCTGAGGGATGCCGTTCTGGACCTGGCGGAGAGGGTGATGGGGGAATGATAATCGTCACCGACCCAGAGCGGAGGATTCAGTTGCCCTTCTCAAGGGGAATCCTCACGCGCTCGATAACCCTGGCCGGAGTTGACGTTGGTATAGCCTACATAATAGCCAGCGAGGTTCAGAAGGAGCTCGTTGGGAGGAAGAAACGGGTCGTGAGCACGGACGAGATACGGGAGCTCACCTACCGGAAGCTCCTCGAGCACGGGCTCAAGAAGGAGGCAGAACGCTACCTATTCTGGCGCGAGTTCAGGAGGAAGAAAATACCCCTTGTTGTGCTCCTTGGGGGAGTTACGGGCGTTGGGAAGTCCACGATAGCGACGGAACTGGCCTTCAGGCTCTCGATAAGAACCATAATCGGAACCGACACCGTCAGGGAGGTTATGAGGAAGATAATAGCGAGGGAACTCCTCCCGGATTTGCACGCGTCGTCCTTTCTGGCGTGGCGCGAGCTGAAGGCCAACAGCCTCATCGAGGGCTTTGAGAGCCAGGTAAGGCACGTCTCGGTAGGTGTTAAGGCAGTTCTTGACAGGGTTCAGCGGGAGGGCATGAACGCGATAATCGAGGGAATCCACCTCGTTCCGGGCTTTGTTGAGACGGGACAGAATGCATTCATGTACATCCTGACAGTAAGCGACAGAAAAGCCCTCGAGGCCCACTTCTACGAGCGCTCCCGCTACAGCAAGAGGCCGGCCGATTATTACATAGAGCATATCGACGAAATCCTCTGGCTTCAGGATTACATAGTCAGGAAAGCTAAAGAACACGGGGTCAAGGTCATAGAGAACATCGAACTCGAAAGGACGGTAAACGAGATAATGGAGGACCTCATGAAGCGCCTGCGCGAGGGCCTTTGAACTTCCAGACGCCGAGGAGCCTTCTGCTTCCCCACGTTGCCTGAACCTCGAAGGCTATGACCATGCAGGGGTAAACGTCTATCACGTTGAAGCTGTTGCCGAAGGGGTTCCTGTGGAGCTCCCAGCTGACGGAACCGGCGTTTATGATAACGGTGTTCTCGACCTTAACCGCGAAGGCGTTGCCACCGTGTCCCGTTAAAACAAGCTCGACTTCCCTCTCGGTCAAGAGCTTAAGCACGTCTCCAGCGTCCTCAAGAAAACCGCGCTCCCTGCTCCTTGGAATCGGGACGACGTTGTGGTGCATGAAAACGACCCGAAAGTTCTCGGCGTTCTCTATTTCCTCGGCGAGCTTTCTCTGGCCGAATCTTCCAACCACGCCTATTTCGGTTTCGTACTGTGGCGTCGAGACCGGAATGAACGTGAAGCCGTCGAAGGACATCTCTTCCGGCTCGCCGAAGTACTCCGGAAAGAGCTCGTAGCCGAGGTAGGTCATGTCACTATGACCCGGAACGACGAGCTTTGGAACTCTAATCTTCTCCCAGAAGGTCAAGGCGCGCTCGAAGTTCCTCTCGATTCCCATATCTACGACGTCGCCGTTGTGGATTACGATATCGGGCCTCAGCTTCTCGTTTATCAGGTTTATCACGTTTTCAAGGACCTTTTTCCTGAAGTAGACCCTGTCCGAGACCTTGCTCTCGCTGAGCTGGACGATTCTGAGCAACCTTTCTCCCCTCGGGACGAAGAGCTTCGGCCTAACCGCTCTGTGCTCGGCTTTAACCTCCTCTCCTGTAACGCGTCTTATCGTTACCTCAACCCTACCATCGTCGTGAATTGTGACGATGTTGTAGCTGTTGACGTCACCGCGCCTCGTCTTCCTGCAGGAGGTACAGCCCGCGTTGTCAACGACCAAATCCTCCACGCGGTAGACGTTGGGAACGTGCTTGTGACCGCAGAGGTACAGAGTTACATCGTTCCTGAGGAGCAAATCGAGGACGTCTCCCGCGTTAAACAGGACGTTTCTCTCCCTGCCGGTGTTGGGGAGTGGAACGAGGTGGTGGTGGGCTGAGACTATCTTTACCCTCCTGTCGGAGTACTCCTCAAGCTTTCTCTTCAGCCAGCGGAACTTGTGCTTTCCAATCCTGCCGTCGCTTAAATCCGGAATCGTCGAGTCCACCCAGATGAGAACGCCATCCTTGAACTCATAAACCCCGTTGAGGGGCCCTATGAAGGTCTCGAAGAGGTCGTAACCAACGTTTCTCACGTCGTGATTGCCGGGAACAACGATTAGGGGCTTCTGAATCTTCCTGAGCTCGTATTCGGCCCTCTCATACTCCTCCCTGAGGCCGTTGTTGGTCACGTCGCCGGTGTGCACGACGAAGTCGAAGTTGAGCCTGTTGATTTCGTTCGCTATTAAATCGTAGGCATAGCCCTTGTAGGCGCTCTCGCCGGTTATGTGGGTGTCGCTTATGTGGGCAATCCTTATCATGGCCATCACTCCGCCGCTATGGCCGTTTCGAGCTTCCTCCTGCTGGCGGTTAGCAGGTCGCTGAGGCTGAATATCCCGACTATCCTCCTGTTCTCGCTGACGAGCATGTGCTTTATCCCCTTCTTGGCCATTATGTCAAGAACCTCGCGGAGCGGGGTGTTTGCGTCAACTGTCACGAGCTCCCGCGTCATTATCTCCCTGACCGGGGTCGTGTTGGGCTTCCCAGGAATCACGACGCGCCTTATGACGTCCGTTTTTGTGAAAAAGCCAACGACCTCGTTTTCCTCCACCACAACGAGCGAACCTATGTCGAACTCCATCATTACCTCGCAGGCCCTTTTCACTGTATCGTCGGGGGAGACTCCGATAAGTTTCCTGGTCATGTAGACCCGAATCGGGGCGTTCTCGTCCATGCCATCACCCCAGGGAGAGGCGTTCGATTTTATCTGAATCAACCAGATACGCTGTGCTATTTGGAATCGTCTTCCAGTCTGCCCTGTGGTATAGCTCAAGCGTGGAACTAGCAACGGCGAAAACATCACCGTCGAGCTCAATGAGCCTCGCGTAGTCCCTGTGAAGGGGATTTTCCCAGTATTCCTTCGTCATGTAAGCCGTCATGAAGGCCCTCCAGCCTCCATCCGGGAAGAGAAAGAGGGTCGCGGTGTTGAAGGTCGTCCTTGTGAGGGACACCCCAAGGGAGTAGTGCCTCAAAAGTTCCCCCATCTCGGGCCTTTCTAGGGCCCTGCAGAGATAGGCGGAAAAAACGTAGCTGTCGGAAGAATCTCTTAGGTCGTTCCCTTCGAAGCCCGCCAGCCCTATTACTTTTTCCTTGTCGAGGTCGCCGTTGTGAAGGAACCAGAAGGAAAAGCCCCTCCTCGTCGAGAACGCGAAGGGTTGGACGTTGAAGAGACCGAGCGAGCCCTGAGAAGACGCTCTCGCGTGGGCTAGAAGAACGGCTTTCCCACCCTCTCCTAGTAGGCCCAGAAGTTTCGAGAATCCCCCTTCGTCTTCAAAGACGGCCTTTGATGAGCGGTAGTGATAAACCTCGCCGTCCCTCAGGAGAATGTAGCCCCAGCCGTCCGCGTGTTGCCTTTTACCGCTCCTTCTGGCCCTGTAGGGGTCGTTCTCGGCGGACTTCCTGAGGGCCTCGATTAAAGGCACAATCCTCTCCCCCGGTCCCCTCGCAAAGAGTATTCTGCACACGGTTTCCACCTTATGTGTCTAGGCCATCAAACCCCAAAAGCTTTTAGGTGGCCCGACGAAAGAGAAGCGGTGGGTTGATGGAGCGCGCGGTTCTCAACGTAATGTCCCGCATCGGCCAGCACAGAAAACTCTACGAAAGAAACGAGGAGGCGGTAAAGCAACACCTCATAGGCGAGATTATGACCGCCCTCGGCTGGGACTGGAGCAATCCCGAGGAGGTAAGGCCCGAGGAGAGGACAGAAGATGGAAGAGCCGACTACGCGCTCCTACTCAACGGGGAGATTGTCGCCTTTCTCGAGGCAAAAAACCTCTCTGTGAACGTCATAAAGCGGGACGAACCCCTCAGACAGCTCGCCCGCTACTGCTTCAGCAGGGGCGTTAAGTACGGAATCCTCACTAACGGTGCCAAGTGGGTCGTCATCAAGGCCTTCGCCGAGGGAACTTCCCTCAGGGATCGCGTCCTCTTCACGGTGGATTTGGAGGAGGAACCCCTTGAGCGGGTTCTCGTCAAGCTCTCGCTCCTCTCGAAGGAGCGCATAGGGAAGCTGGAGCGACTCGCGACCCTTCTCAGTGCCCTTGAGATTGCCCACAAGAGCCTGCTAAACGAGGGTTTTGCCGAAGAGTCCCTCCTGAACTACCTCCGGTCAAGGAGCGGGCCTTCAATAGTGCCCGTTGATAAACTGTCCGGCGTTGAGGTTCCAAGGACCCTCTACGTTTATGAGAACGGCTGGAAGCCAATTCCCCTCCGGGATAGGAGTCTAAAGGGCGTCCTGATGGCGGTTCTCGACTACCTTGAGGAAAGGTCAAGTGGCGATAAGAAAGATGAAGTTAGAAGGGCCAGAAAACTGCTCTCGAGAATGGAACTGCCCCCCGAGAAGGTAATCCTACTCCTCAGGGAGATAGAGCAGGAAGAGAGGATAAGAATTGGGGTGGAAGTGTAGTTTCTCACACAACCTTCCAGAGTTCGTCGCTTTCGGGTCTCCACGCGGGCCTTTCTTCACCGTTCTCAACTATGATGCGCTTGTCCTCAGCTAAAAACTCACCGATGATGCTCGCCGTTATTCCGTTACTTAACAGTTCTTCCACCGTCTTCCTTGCCAGATCCCTTGGAACTGAGGCAAGAAGAACCCCCGAGCTTATGAGCGCGAGGGGACTTATGCCGAGATAGTTGCAGAGGGTTTTGGTCTCCTCCCGGATGGGAATTCTGTCGGCGTAAACCCTGAATCCTAGACCGGAAGCATCGGCCATCTCGTGGAGGCCGTTGAGGATTCCGCCCTCTGTGGGGTCATGCATCGCGTTTGCCACATTCCGTAGAACCCGCGCCTCGGGCAGAACGCTGAGGTAATCGATAAGCGCCGAAGCCCTCTCCAGAAGTTCTTCACCAAGAATGGGGGAAAGCCTTTCGCGAAGTTCCTCGGCTATTATTGATGTGCCTTCAAGACCCGCCCACTTCGTCATTACTATCGCGTCCCCGGGCTTTGCCCCGTCGGGTCTGACGAGCTTCTCCGCTTCGCCGAGCATCGTTCCGAGCACTATCGGCCTGTCGAGGCCGGGCGTCACCTCTGTGTGACCGCCAACGACGGCAACGCCGAGCTTCTCAGCCTCTCGGGATATCTCGTCGATTATTTCCTCCAAAAGTTCCTCGCTGGAATCCTCGGGCAGGAGCACGGTGACCAGAAACCACCTAGGTTCAGCGCCCATGACCGCAACGTCGTTTGCGTTGACATGGAGGGCATAGAAGCCTATCCTCCTAGTTGCACCCGTTATCGGGTCACTCGATGCAACGAGCGTTCCCTCAACCTTTATTGCAGAGCCGTCTATCCCAACGCCGGGGCCGATAATTACACCCTTTCCCTTCGAAGGAACCCTTGAAAGAACGAGCTTTTCTAGGAGCTCTGGGGGAAGTTTCCCGGGCTTCATGCTCCCACCGGGAAAAGTTATCGGAAGAAAAGAAAAGCCTTTAGGTGTAGTAGTACTCACCCTTCTCTTTCTGCTCCCTGTCCTTAACGCTTCCCTCTTTGTTGGCCCTCGGCCTTCCGGTATCTGGGTCGCGCCTGAAGGTTATTCCCACCGAAGCCAAGAACCTGTTCATGCCCTCGCGCATGCCCATCGGCTTGCTGGCTCTTCCGAACCTGCCAGGCTGTCCCTCGAAGACTATCAGGCGGTCACTCAGGTAGTCAACCATCATTACGTCGTGCTCGACTATCAGAGCTGTTTTCTCGTTCTTGGCCATGAGCGAGCGTATCGCCTTTGAAACAGCCAGCCTCTGCTCAACGTCGAGATGAGCTGAAGGCTCGTCGAGTAGGTAGAGGTCAGCATCGCGTATCAGGCAGGCCGTTATGGCAACCCTCTGGAGTTCACCGCCGGAGAGCTCATTAACGTTCTTGTCGTAGAGGTCTGGAATGCCCAGGGGATTAAGGAGCTCGCTCTTGTAGAAACTGCTCATTAATTTACTCGCGTCGATTTTGCTCAAAAGCTCGTAAACCGTTCCCTCGTAGTCGGTCTTTATGTACTGGGGCTTGTAACTAACCGTTAGCGACCAGTCAACTTCCCCCTCAGTCGGTTTTTCAACGCCGGCAAGCATCTTCACGAAGGTTGTCTTACCGATTCCGTTCGGGCCGACTATTCCGACTACTTCGCCAACGTAGAGCTCTCCTCCCTCCGCCTCCAGCCTGAAGGAACCGTAGTCCTTAACCAGGGGAGAATATTCAACGAGTATTTCACCCTCCTGGCTCTTTCTTTCGCTCTTCTTGCTGAAGTTTATCTCGTAGGGCCTGAAGCGGACGTTTTCATCGCGAAGGTAGCCCCTGAGAAACTCGTTTATGCCGTTCCTCGTTGATTTCGGCTGTGAGAATATACCGTAGGCTCCGGGTTTACCGTAGACCACGTGAATTATGTCGCTCATGTAGTCGAGTATCGCCAAATCGTGCTCGACCGTTAGAACGTTCTTGCCCGAATCGGCCAGCCTTCTTATGATTTTGGCAATCCTGAGCCTCTGCCTTATGTCGAGGTAGCTCGAAGGCTCGTCAAAGAAGTAGAACTCGGCCTTCCTGAGGAGGGCGGCCGCTATGGCAACCCTCTGAAGTTCACCACCGGATAGTTGTTTTATGTCCCTGTCGAGTATGTCCTCGAGTTCAAGCTCTTTAACAACTTCCTCAAACCTTCCGCCCTCGTCGGCCCTCTTGAGGAGCTCGCGAACCTTGCCCTTAACGGCCTTTGGAATCAAATCAACGTACTGGGGCTTGACAACGGGCCTTATTTCTCCGTTTTTGAGCCTCTCGAAGTAGCTCTGAAGTTCGTTTCCTCGGAAGGCCTTTATCACGTTGTCCCAAGAATCGTTATCGGAGCAGAGGTTTGGAATCAACTGCCCTGAGAGGATTCTGACTGCTGTGGTTTTACCGGTTCCGTTGGGTCCGAGGATGCCAACTACCATTCCCTCCTTCACGACGGGGAGGCGGTAGAGGACGAAACCGTTAACTCCGTAGCGGTGGACGCAGTCCTCATCGAGCTGTTCGGGCAGGTTGACGATTGTTATTGCATTGAAGGGACACTTATGGACGCAGATTCCACAGCCGGTACAGCTAGCTTCTTGAATTACCGGCCTGTAGTTCTCCTCGTCTATGACTATTGCCTCACCGCCCATTCTGTTGACTGGACAGACTCGCTCGCAGAGAAAGTGACCGCACTTGTCGGGATTACACTTGTCGTAGTCGATGACCGCTATCCTTGCCATTCCCACCACCGGGTTAGGCTGATGGGGAGGATTTTAAAGGGTTGCGGGATTGTTGTCAAACTTAAACCCCTGGCATTGTTTCGGCTGTGATGCAAAATGACATCAACCCTCAAGCATAAATAACGCCCTCAGCCTTGCCCTCCCCTTCGTCCGCTCCCTCAAAAGCTCCATCAGACTCTCCGCTTCGCCCTTCCTCGTCTCGACGGTGAACTTCACAAGCTGGCCGTATTCCTCCCCCACAACCCTCCCGTCGGCGTCCTCAACGGTTTTCTTTACCGTATGGAAGAGGTTATAGGGGAAGGTAACCTCGAAGCGTTCCGTTTCATAGACCTCAACGATTCCCGCCTTCTCTATGGCCCTGCTTGCGGCATCGCTGTACGCTTTAACAAGCCCGCCGTAGCCGAGCTTTATGCCACCGAAGTAGCGCGTAACCACGACCACGACGTTGCTTAACTCCCTGTTCTGAATGACCTTTAGGATGGGCTTTCCGGCGGAGCCCTTCGGCTCGCCGTCGTCATCGTAACGGACAGCGAAGTTCCTGCCGTCGTTAATAACGGTCGTTAATAACGTAAGCCGAAACGTTGTGGGTCGCGTCGCCGTGGTGGTTTTTGATTTTTGCTATGAACTTCCTCGCTTCCTCCTCCGTGTTGGCCGGCGAGGCGTAGCCTATGAAGACTGACTTCTTGACGATGAGCCTGGCATTTCCAAAGCCCTTCAGCGTTTTGTAGCCCATTTCTCCTATCATCTCCTCAGGGTAGCGATGAGCTTCCTTTCATCGAGGAGCATCTCTATGGCGTCCTTAACGTCCCTGACAACTATGTCGCTGGCTAAAAGGGCATCAACCGTCGCACCCTCGTTACCAATCACGCAGAAAGCCAGCTCCGCCTTCTCGAGCATCGCGACGTCGTTGTTTCCGTTTCCAACCGCCACATAGGGAGCGTAACCATCCGCTATTTCGGCCTTCTCCGCACCGCTTGAGACCCTCTCTATCCTTATCGGAAGCCCCTTAAACTCCCTCTCCAGCGTCCCGAAGGTGTCCGCGCTGAGAACAACTACAGTATACTGGTCGGCAAGCTTCACAAGAAGTTCCTTAACGTCCTCGGGGACTTTCCCCTCCTTTCCCAGAGTCCCGTTCAGGTCGAAGAGAACAGCGCTAAATTCGAGCTTTCCATAGCCGGGAATCTCCATAATACCACCCCCTCAAAGTTAAGTGCAAAGTTTTTAAACGATTGGCTCTAACCCCTCTTGGATACATAGGAGACGAGTTAAAGTATTAACTCTGGGGGATAAGAAATGAACACATTCCTGGCAAGGCTTCGCGACAGGGATGTCCTCGTTCGGCTCAATGCTTTTATCCTCAGCTACTTCGGCTGGATAGCCTTCGGGGTTCTGTACGGATATATTGGAAAGTGGAGCGTTGACATAACAAAATACTTCTTGAAACTTCCGCTAACATCTAAGTCTCTCGTGATTGGGCTCTTGAGCTTTACAAAATCACTAACTCCTCTCTATGACCTGCTCAAGAGTATCTATTATTTCGGGTTCGCAGGTTCAATAGGGTTTATGGTCTTTTATGTTCTCTTATATTTGCAGGACTTTCAGACGTCCGATGAACTTCTCGCGAGGTACATAATGGCCTACTGCGGAGCGGGGGCAATTTACCTGGTTTTCCATACGTATGCCCCCCACTACATCTACCACATCCCCGGATATTCAATGGAGAACACCCTACTTACAAGGCAGGAGTTCGTCCTACCTTCGCTCCACAACACTTTCGCAGCGATAAATATAATGACAGTATGGAGGTATAGAAAACGCCTTGGGGGCAAAGTCTTGATAGTGATAAATACTCTTATTCCCTTTGCCACAGTTCTTCTCGGTCACCATTGGATATATGATGTCATAACAGGCTTTTTACTGGCCATAGCTGTGTCCAGAGTAACCAATGGATGGGCTATCAGGATACCCATGTTCATATACTCCCTCGAGCTCAAATCTCTAGAAGCAATCACAATGTTTAACATTGCCCTCGCAACCCTGATGTTTTTAATAGCTTTGGATCCACAAAAGTGGATTCTCCTCATAAGGAGTATTCTAAACCAACCCTGAGAAAAGCTTATAAATTATGGTTCTTTCCCATAGAACGGTGCCGGGGTAGCCTAGCTCGGTAGGGCGGGGGACTCGTAATCCCCAGGTCCCGGGTTCAAATCCCGGTCCCGGCTCCATCATTTTACAAGAAAACCGCTTTTTATCGTTATAGTTGCCTCTGTTTCTTTATCAGACAGGATAATCAAATAAAACTTACCCCCCTTAGGACTTCTCCAAATTTTCTTTGCGTTCTTGACGTTGGAAACATAGAAATAACAAAGAGCTTTGCCTCCTGTTTTGAGTCTTTCTAATCCAGTTGAGTCCGTTATGCATAAGGTGACTGGTTCTCGAGATGAAACGTCAATAGAAACGGTAAGAAAACTGCCATCAATTGAAAGAGACTTTGGATAATTTGGATATAAAAAGATATGATAGGTGGCGCTCGACTCAGTAGCCACTACGAAACCGATGAACACCACTGCTACCACTGAAAACGCAAAGAGCATCGCGGTCAATTTTTTGGTACCCCTCGCACTCCTTGTTACGTTGAACATACCACTGCCACCATTAGATAATTTGCAAAAACCCCTTATAAACCTTGAAGTTTAAACAATCCAAAACTAGACAGTAGTTACAAAGAAGGGCTGAAAGGCCATAAAATTGGAAGGAATCCAAAAAGTCGTTAAAGGTTGATTCTTTCAAGGACGTTCCTAGCTTTTCTGTTGAATTCTTCCTTATCCTGATATTCCCAGTAGTGCTCACCGCTTGGAAATTCTCCAGTCTTAACTTCGCGGTTGTAGTCCTGGAGGGCCTTTAAAATAACCCCGTTCAGGTTGGCGTAGCGTTTCGCGAAGGGCGGTGAGTTCTCGTAGATTCCAAGGACGTCGTGCCAGACAAGAACCTGCCCATCAACCCATGGTCCGGAGCCTATCCCTATAGTCGGTATCGAGACTTCCTCGGTTACAAGTTTTGCAACATCTGCTAGGGTAAACTCAAGGACAACGGCAAAGGCTCCCGCCCTTTCAAGGGCCTTCGCGTCCCTGAGAATCTCCTCTATTTCCTCTTCCGTCTCCCCCATAATCCTGTAACCACCGAGCCTGAGGTACCGCTGGGGCGTTAAACCCGTGTGCCCCATGACCGGGATTCCCATTCTCACGAGCTTTTTCACGAGCTTCTCATAATCAGCACCGCCCTCAATCTTCACCGCATCGGCTCCCGCCTGAATCAACCTTACGGCGTTCCTAACGCCTTCCTCAATGCTCACTTCATAGCTGGAAAAGGGCATGTCAGCCAAAACCAGGGCTCTCTTTACGGCTTTCGCGACTGCCCTCGTGTGGAATACCATCTGCTCCATGGTCACGTTCAGCGTGTTCTCATCGCCGTAAACAACCATCCCAAGGGAATCGCCCACGAAGACGATGTCAATCCCTGCCTTATCAGCCAGAAGCGCGGAGGGATAATCGTAGGCGGTAATCATCGTGATTTTCTCCCTTCCCTTCATCTCGCGGATTTTTTTCGGCGTTACCTCCCTCATGCTACCACCGGTGTCTTTTCGATGGCGGTCTAATTAACGGTTTCGATTGGTGGGGTTTATAAGCCAGATGGCGAGAACTAAACGGGGAAACCACGTGAATGAGGAGTGGAAGTTCTTTGAACCTATAAATGTTAATGGGATTTCACTCAGAAAACTCATCCGAGAGATGAGAGACGATAGAGAAAGGAGAATTATGGGTGAGGTGATGGAAATGAGAACCTGGGAGCATTACGAGCACACCGCTGACATAGGCGTTCGCGGTTACGGCTCAACCCTTGAGGAGGCCTTTGAGGCAGTGGCGCTTGGCCTTTTCGATGTTATGGTTGACGTGAGGAAAGTCGAACCGAAGGAATGCAGGGAGGTAGAGGTTGAGGAAGAGGACCTGGAGGCGCTCCTCTATTCGTTCCTTGAGGAACTCCTAGTGCTCCACGACATGGAGGGGCTTGTATTTGGAGACGTAAAGGTCGAGATAGAGAAGACAGAGAATGGGTATAAGCTCAAGGCTAAGGCCTGCGGTGAACCCCTGAGCGAGAAGCACGAGCCGAAGGAAGAAGTGAAGGCCATCACCTACCACGACATGAAGATTGAGAAACTTCCCGACGGCAGGTGGATGGCGCAGTTCGTCCCGGACCTGTGAGGTGGTTCCATGAGCGCGAGGGACGTCATTAAGGAGTCGAATCCCGAATTCTACGAGCGCTACTCAAAGCTCGAAGACACCGACGAGTTCTGGGAGTTTTTGATAAAGCCCCTCAGACAGAGCATAAGGGTGAACACCCTCAAGGCCCCGCTGGAGGTTGTCGTTGAGAGAATTAGTGAGGAGTTCGAGCTGGAACCCATCCCCTGGGTGAGAGAGGGCTTTTTCATCAACGTAGACAACCTCGCGAAGGTTCCGGAGCACGGTTTGGGGCTGATATTCGGTCAGGAGGCAAGCTCGATGATTCCGCCCGTTGTCCTTGAGCCAAAGCCGGGTGAACTTGTCCTTGATATGGCCGCGGCGCCCGGCTCCAAGACGGGGCAAATAGCACAGTACATGGAAAACGAGGGGTGTATAATAGCCAACGACCCGAACAGGGACAGGGCAAACGTTCTCATAGCGAACCTCAACAGGATGGGAGTTCTCATAGCGAGGGTCACAACCCGGGACGGGGCAAAGTTTGCGCGCTTTGAAAATGCCTTCGACAGGGTTCTTCTAGATGCCCCCTGCTCCTCGGTGGGAATGATAAGGAAGAGCTGGCGCTTCCTGAGGGAGTGGCGGGAAAAAGCGGTCATCAAGTACATGAACATCCAGAAGAGGCTTATCCTGGCTGGATACAAAGCCCTAAAACCCGGTGGAACCCTCGTTTACTCCACCTGCACGATAGACCCTCTCGAAAATGAAGAAGTCGTTGATTACCTGCTCAGGAAGACCGATGCAAGGCTTGAGCCCATCAAACTTCCCGTAAAGACCAGCGAGCTCGTTCTGGAGTGGGAGGGAAAGGAGTATTCGCCCGAGCTGAAGAAGGCCCTACGAATCCACCCAAACGACAACGACACGGAGGCATTTTTCATAGCGAAGATAGTCAAGCCGGGTGATGGAAATGGGTGAGAACCCGAGGGAAGGGATAGGAAAGACTAGCGACGCTGAACTCGTTAAAAAGCTTCTCCTTGAGAACTACGGCTACGCCCCCGAGTTAATCTACAAAATCAGGGGTAATCACCAGAAGGTCTATGCCTACAAGCCCTGTGAGTTGCAGATAAGCGATACCGGGCGGAGGGGTGTTTACTTTGCTAGGATTGAGAGCGACGGTATAAGGCTGACCATCGAGGGTGCCTTCCTCGTCGGGCCCAAAGCAACAAAAAACGTGGTTGAGCTCGATGATGAGAGGGCAAGGCGTTATTTAGCCGGAGAAAGCGTTGAAATAGACGAGAACATTTACGGCTGGGTGATAGTCAAGTGGCGCTCCTATTTCCTCGGCTCGGCAAAGGCCAAGAACGGAAGGTTGCTCAACTACGTTCCCAAGGAGAGGAGATTAAGAATGGAGTAACATTTTCGTCCCTCGAAACATTAAAATAAATCTTAGGGTCACCTAAGAAGGGGGTGAGAAAATGGTACCGCTGAAGAGGATTGACAAGATAAGGTGGGAGATTCCCAAGTTCGACAAGAGAATGCGCGTTCCGGGGAGGGTTTACGCTGACGACCAGCTCATAGAGAAGATGCGCCAGGACAGGACACTGGAACAAGCAGCGAACGTTGCGATGCTCCCGGGAATCTACAAGTACTCCATCGTAATGCCCGACGGACATCAGGGCTACGGCTTCCCGATTGGAGGAGTGGCGGCTTTTGATGTAAAGGAGGGCGTAATAAGCCCCGGAGGCGTGGGATATGACATCAACTGTGGCGTCCGTCTCATCAGGACAAACCTCACCGAGAAGGAGGTAAGGCCTAAGATTAAGGAGCTCGTCGATACTCTCTTCAAGAACGTGCCGAGTGGTCTTGGAAGCAAAGGCCGTGTGAGGCTCCACTGGACTCAATTGGACGATGTTCTCGCCGATGGAGCGAAATGGGCGGTTGACAACGGCTACGGCTGGAAAGAGGATTTGGAGCACCTCGAGGAAGGCGGAAGAATGGAAGGGGCTGATCCAGAAGCGGTAAGCCAGAGGGCAAAACAACGCGGAGCGCCCCAGCTCGGTTCTCTCGGCTCAGGAAACCACTTCCTTGAGGTTCAGGTCGTTGACAAGATATTCGACGAGGAGATAGCGAAAGCCTACGGCCTCTTCGAGGGACAGGTCGTTGTCATGGTTCACACAGGTTCGAGAGGTCTCGGCCACCAGGTGGCGAGCGACTACCTCAGGATAATGGAGAAGGCCAATAGAAAGTACGGCATTCCATGGCCCGATAGAGAGTTAGTGAGCGTTCCCTTCCAGAGCGAGGAGGGGCAAAGATACTTCTCGGCTATGAAGGCCGCGGCAAACTTCGCCTGGGCCAACAGGCAGATGATAACACACTGGGTGAGGGAGAGCTTTGAAGAGGTCTTCAAGAGAAAAGCCGAGGACATGGAGATGAGCATTGTCTACGATGTTGCACACAACATAGCGAAGGTTGAAGAGCACGAGGTTGATGGAAAGAAAGTGAAGGTCGTCGTCCACAGGAAAGGAGCAACGAGGGCATTCCCCGCCGGCCATCCGGATGTTCCTAGAGCTTACCGCGACGTCGGACAGCCCGTCCTCATTCCGGGCTCGATGGGAACGGCCAGCTATGTCTTAGCGGGAGCCGAAGGCTCAATGCGCGAAACCTTTGGCAGTTCATGCCACGGTGCCGGAAGACTCCTCAGCAGGAAGGCCGCGACGAGGCAATACCGTGGCGACAGACTTAGAAACGAGCTGTTGAAGAGGGGCATTTACGTCCGCGCGGCGTCGCTCCGCGTTGTTGCCGAGGAGGCTCCGGGAGCGTACAAGAGCGTTGACAACGTCGTTAGCGTCGTCCACCAGGCAGGAATAGCCAAGCTCGTGGCTAGGATGAGACCCATGGGTGTTGCGAAGGGATGAGTTGCTTTTCTTCTTGTTTCATTGCTTTTTTCTCCAGGCATATCGACATTTTAGGGGTCCCTAGTGCAAAAATTGAAAAGACTACCTGAGGTCGCTGGTCAAAAAGCGGGCATAGGCGAGGGCAAAGGGCAGGAGCAACATCACCAGAAGAACCGCTAGGTTGTTGAAGCCGTAGGTGAATGAATCGCCGAGGGGTACGTAATAGTTTGTGAACTCATCCCCGGCGAAGATGTAGCCAACGAGCTGGACGTAGTGGTGGGTTGGATTTATTGAATGAAGCCTTGAAACCCAGAGGTTGAGCTTTTCCTGCCAGAGTTGATGGGCAACCGTCCCCCACGGAGGCTCAGGACCGACTATTTTCGGCGCTATTATCTCAACGACTATGCCGTAGAAGATGGTTAGAAAAATCGCTAGACCAATTCCTATGAGCATCGATGTTTCTGGCTTCTTTGAGAGGGTCGAGAGAAGTAATCCAATGGAGAGAAAAACGAAGGTGTATAGGATCGTCACTAGCATCGCTACAAAGCCCCTCAAGAGGGAATCGCCGTCCAGGGGTATGCCGAGGATGAGCATTACCGCAACCATAACAACGTAGGAGACGATGTAAGTTAAGGCTATCAGCGCTCCCATCCCCGAGAACTTGCCATTGATTATCTCGTCCCTGTAAACTGGATGGCCGAGGAGGACTTTGATTGTTCCACTTTCAACTTCCCTGTTTACAGTATCAGCCCCTAGGGCAGCTCCCAGAACGGCCCCGAGAACACTGATTATCGTCATGTTTATCATGAAGAGCATCGCAAAGGGGGTCTGGTATATCTTTCCCTCAACGCCCCAGAGGGGAAAGCTATTGGAGCTAACCCTCGGCGTTCCCATCTGTATCAGGTAGTCCTTGGTCGAGTAAACGGCTAGAGCAAAAATCAGGAGATAGATAAAAATTGTCACGCTGAACCTCTTGCTTTTCACCGAAACGTACAGTTCCTTGAGGGCTATGTTCAAGATTGAACTCATCTCCTGCCGACCCTCCTCATCAGCCATACAACTATTCCAAACGCCGCGATGAGGAGAACGATACCTACCCATGCCCCACTGGAACCCTGGGTTACCCTGACTGTTATTACGGTTTGAGTCTTAGCTTGGTCGCCTGCGGCCGTTATAGTTACAGTATAGGTTCCTGCGGGCGTTGATTTGGGAACTCTTATTCTAACCTCTGCCCTTACAGGACCTTGGGAAACCACAACGTTTCCATTCATCTCAGGACCAACGCGAGGTATCATCTGGGGAACCACTTCCACATCCCAGCCGTTTGGAGCCTGAACGCTGAACTTGACGTTTGTGACCGGGCCGTCGGAGTCAACCCAAAGCGCTGTCGCGGTTGTCTCACCCGCTCTAACAGTAAGCAGGGGATTATCGACGTTTAGTGTGAGTGTCGCAGGGTTTTCAACCCGAACTGTAAGGGGAATAGTTTTCCTAAGGGTTCTTCCAGAGACAACGACTTTGACCTTAAGTTCCTCTGAACCAACGTTGAAAGGAGGTATGATAATGAGGTACAGGGTGGTGCTTTCACCGCTTCCCACTTTAATGCTCTCAACTGGAGATTCTCCCCTCGGGTCTTGGCTGATCAAATAGTTCCATCCCGAAGGAAGCCCCTCAACGGTTATCGTGTACTTATCCTCCTTCGAGCCAAGGTTCTGGATTGTTATTCTTGTACTCCCCCCAGTCCCGGGCTTTAGTGTTACCACATCGCTTTCTAGTTCGATCTTGAAATAATAGTCGGCCCGCTGGAGTGTGATCTCGAGTGTTTTCTCTTCTCCGTCGGATAGCTTCAACTTCTCGGTTTTCTGGGAGCAACCCTCACATCCTGCTATCAACGTGTATTGCCCGGGCTTCAACTCAAAGCTGACCGAACCGGCTGGCGATGCCGTAAGGTTCTTCCCGGCTATGGAAACCCATCCCCTGACGGGGTTGCCGTTCTCATCCCTTAAGACAACCACAAGCTTCGCTGGTTGGCCGAGGTAAGTTTTGTAGATGTAGATGTTAAGAAAATATGGCTTTCCGTTAATTAACAAGCCAATTTTGTGGTCGCCAAGCGTCGCGTTCCTGGGAATAGAGACCACCAACGTTGCTGTAGAGCTTCCATCAACCTCAAAAGTCCTGACCCTGTATCCTCCAGCTTTCAGGTAAACATCCCAGCCGGGAGTGGTGTTGAAGGTGGAGAACTCGACAATACCATTGCCCTCAAAGGAAATAGGAATCTGAATTACGTTTCCCGCCTCCGCTTCAATGCCTCTGTAGGGTATTAAAACCTCTATCCCCCTATATCTCACGTGGATTCTTCCAAGAAAGTCTCCAACCGAAAATTGAAGGGTTCCATTGGAAGAGGGTTCAACGTGAAGGGTTAGTGTAATTGTTCCCTTTGGGGGGACCGATATTCTAGAGACTTCGACGCCATTATAAAAAAACCCTGCTTTCCAGTTGGGGGGTAAGAACACGCTGAGATTAAGAGTTAGCTCCTCCTCCGAGAGGCTTTCAACGGTTATGGGAACGTCAAAAGGCCCGGAAACCACAACGTCCTCGTAAGGACAAAATACCACATAGCGGGGATTTTTTACTTCGGAAACTTCTGGAATAGCGTAGATGCTGAGAACTGTTCCATTGTACTCAAGGACAAGTTTTCCAAAGATTAAGGTTTTGTTTGTCTGAACGGATTTCAGCGTTCCATTTATGGATACCTCCATACTGTGGTTGTCAACACCGACAACCTCAATGATTGCGCCATCGACGCTAGCTCTAGCCCCGATTTCGGGTTTTAGGGAAGTGAGGAACCTTGGTTTCACAGAGACTACAAGAAATCCTCCTTCCTCTGTATAACTGCCCATGAGGATTTTAATGCCGTCTTTTTCCATCAGTGAGCCAAAGGAGAAGGGTTTTAGGCCAACGATATCATTCCCCAGTTTCAGCATTAGGTAGGGACTTCCGTTTATGGATTGAACTATGGTTATCGTGTAGTTTTCAACCTTAAGCATCTGTCCAGGTGCGAGTCTGCTCTCAAAAACAGTTACGTAAGGCTGTGCACTTACAGTCTGAACTATCAGAAGGAAAAGGAGCAACACGACGAAAAAGCGCCTCATCGTTCACTCCTCCTGTATATTGTCTTCAAGAAAACGTCCTCAAGGCTGGGTTCCTTAATCTCGAGACTCATTATCGTCACTCCTCTGGAGGCAAGATAACGGGAAAGCCACTCCCTTATGTCGGAGCGGGCGAAGATTATTGCCCTGTTCGGAGCCATCAGCTTGATTTCAGTTATATCATTGTGTTCAATTTCTGGTAGCTTCTCTTTGGTTTCAACAACTATTTCAAAGCCTTCCAGACTCATAAAGCGCCTTTTTATCTCATCGAGCGGTCCGAGAGCCTTAAGCTTTCCTTCAACTATTATACCCACCCTATCGCTAAGCTCCTCCACTTCACTCAAAACGTGGCTTGAGAAGAAAACTGTCCTTCCGCTCTCTCTGAAATCCCTTATGACCTCCTTTACGAGATGAACGCCTTCGGGATCTAGACCACTGGTGGGTTCGTCTAAAATCAAAAGCTCGGGGTCGTTTATTAACGCCTGAGCCAGTAACAGTCTCTGCTTCATTCCTTTTGAGAAGGTCTTAACGGGCCTATAACGCACTTCCCAGAGACCCACAGTTTTGAGCACCTCGGTTATTTTTTCTTCTCTTTCCAGCTTCCCCATCCTGTAGAAGTTTGCAAAGAATTCTAGGTTTTTCCAAGCCGTTAGCTCACCGTAAAGGGTGGCGTTCTCTGGGAGGTAACCTATTCTCTCCTTAGCCTTTATCGGCTCCCTCATAACGTCCGTTCCTAGTATTTTAATCGTCCCGCTGTCGGGTATAATTATGCCAAGCATACTGAGAATCGTTGTGGTTTTACCCGCACCGTTTGGGCCGAGAAATCCGAAGACTTCGCCTTCAAATACCGAAAAGCTGAGGTTATCCACGGCTTTGAAGTTTCCATAAGTCTTTGTAAGTCTCTGAACTACTATTGCTTCTTTCATTCAGGAACACCCCGGAGGTAGTTAAAATAATCAAATTGTGTTATAATAGGTGAGGCATGACTTTTAAGGATTTTGATTGAGTTTTTGGTGGAGGGAATAAAGATGAAACTCACTCACGTTGACGAAAAAGGCGTTAAAATGGTTGAAGTTGGACACAAGAGGGAGGTTTTCAGAAAGGCCGTAGCGAAGGGCCGAATCTACCTCAGGCCCGAAACCATCGAGCTCATAAAGGCCGGAAAAACGAAGAAGGGCAACGTGATAGCGACCGCACAGATAGCGGGGATTCTGGCCGTGAAGAAAACACCAGAGCTTATCCCCCTGTGTCACCCGATACCCTTAACTGGAGTAGACATAACCTTCGAGTTCGGCGAAAACTACATCGAGGCCACCTGCGAGGTTCGCGCGGTTTATAAGACAGGTGTTGAAATGGAGGCCCTCACGGGCGTTAGCGTAGCGCTCCTTACGATATGGGACATGGTCAAGGCCGTTGAGAAGGATGAAAACGGCCAGTATCCAGTGACGAGGATAGAGAACATCCACGTCGTGGAGAAGATTAAACAGGAATGACCAAAAAGGGTTATAAATGACACCCGTCAAGCGACAGTCGGTGAGTGCCATGTATCAGGTGAAGAAGAGCAAATCCGGTTACATCTTTGACCTCCCAAGGGAGAGAATAGCCTTCATGTTTCTCAAGGATGGGACCTACATAATGTTCCACGACGAAGAGTTCCTCTGCTACTCGCCGAAACCCGTTGAAATCTCAAGGGAGGAACTGGAGAGGTTCGAGAAAACCGGTGAGATGCCGGAACTGGTAAGGCGCGTTAAGGCCCACGACTTTCCGGAGGAATGCGTCGTCAAGAAACTTCCCCCGATTGACGAGGACTTAAAACCCTTTAACCCGAACAGGAAGTGTGTCGTTATCTTCACCGGCTTCCAGGACACGGTCATAGACTACATAGAGAGAGACGGTATAACCTACGCGGTTGCGAGGCTCGTTGATGATCCTGAAAAAATCTGCAGGTTCGTAGGGAAGGGCAACTACAAGGTTGCTGCAGTGAAACTTAAGAGGAACGAAAAATGCCTGACAAGGGAAGAGTTCCTGAAAGAGCTAGAAAAACTAAAAGGATAAGGCCTCAGATGTTCCCTATTCGCTGGAGAACCATCCCCTCTATTCTTATGGGCTCCGTTCTCCTCGCAAGGACTATGGCCTGGTCGAGCCTCGCCTCGTGTTCGGCGTGAATCGTGAATAGCGGGTCGCCCTCCTTAACCTTCTCACCAACCTTAACGTAGAGCTCCAGGCCAGCACCTTTGTCTTCCGGCGCTCCCGCGGCCCTCGCTATTGCCGTTATCGCCCTGTTGTCTATTGCCGTTACATAACCGCTCGTCGGGGCGGTGAAGGTGTAGGTCTTGTCACCAATCGGTATCTCCTCGGGCTTGATGTTCGGGTCTCCGCCCTGGGCCTCGATGATTTCCTTCATCTTCTCCCAGGCCTTTCCGCTCTCAAGGATTTCCCTGGCCATTTTCTTGCCCATCCCTGCCGGGGCAACACCGCCCATCTCAAGGAGGATTCCTGCCAGACCGGTGGCCTTCTCTATAAGGCTTCCGGGGCCTTTGCCGGTCATGAGGGCGGAAAGAGCTTCTCTAGCTTCGAGGGCGGGACCAACGGTGTGGCCTATCGGCTGACCACCGTAGGTTATGGCAACCTCAACGTACTGGCCGAGCCTCTTACCGAGCTCTATGAAGTCCCTTGCAAGTGCTCTAGCCTCATCAACAGTTTCTACTTTAACTCCCTTCCCCGTTGGGATGTCGATGAGCACGTACTGACTTCCCATGGCATACTTCTTTGACATTATGCTCGCTAGCATAAGACCAGGTGGATCAACGCTGAGAGCACGTTCTGATTTTATTGTTATATCGTCAGCGGGAGCAAGGTTCAAGGCTCCGCCCCAGACGAGGCACGCTCCAACCTTCTCCACTATCCTCTTTATTTCGTCGAGCGTAAAGCTGACGTTGGCGAAGACTTCAACGACGTCGGCAGTTCCAGCGGCGCTTGTTATTGCCCTTGAGCTGGTCTTGGGTATTGTAAGACCAGCGGCGGCCACTATCGGGACGACAAGGATGTTGGTCTTGTTTCCGGGGACACCGCCAATGCTGTGGACGTCCATTATGGGCTTCCTGTCGATGTCAAGCATGTCACCGGTCTCTGCCATTGCTATTGTCAGGGCCGCTATCTCGTCCATGTCGAGACCGTTTATCTCAAGGGAGGTCACGAAAGCACTAATCTCTATGTCGCGGAGCTTCCTGTCAACGATGTCCCTCACTATTGCCTCAATCTCGACCTTCCTCAGCTTTTCACCATGCATCTTCTTCTTTATATAACGGACGCTCTCCGGTGTTCCGGCAGGAATAACGGCAACTGTCTCTCCTTCAGAGAAATTATGGAGCTCTAAGATGTCTTTACTAACGCCAACCTCACCTTTGCCAACTAAGTTGCTTATTACAACGCTTCCATAAACTGTCTTCTTGCCTGCCTCGAGCTTCACGAGGTCGTCTGGATGGAGCTTTGCTTCTTTGGCGTCCTCCTCGTTTATGAGAACCGAATATCTACCGCTGTACAGGTCGAGGATTCTTACCTTCGCTTTCATTCTCTCACCCCCGGTGAATTTATCTTTTCTTTCATAACTTACTTAAATGTTTTCGAGAAAAGCAAGCCAAAAGAATAACGGACAAAACTGAACAATAAGCAGAGACGTGTAGAATTATTCAGACAAGCTCTCTCCGTATTGGACTTTTGAATGAACGACTGTCTCGAAGTCACCGGTTTTAAGAAGTAATCGAATAACATCTTTACTGATCTCTCGAATCGCCTGTGGAAGAACACCAGAGCCAAACAGATAATACCTAACAACCTCTCCAAGGGGGGCGGTATACAGCTTTCCATCAAACACATAAACTTCCTCCCCTACTATTCCCACAAGCTTATTTTTGTAGCCCAGCTTCGCTTTCATCGCCCCCCACCTCCAGAATAGAAACCACAACTTATGTTTTAAAATTTAACGGCCGATAAAGATTTAGTAACAATAAGTTAAACAACAAAAATAGGATATCAAAGGTTTCTAACTTCCTCATCTATTGACTCTTCCAGCGTTTTTTCCCAGTCTTCAACATCAAACTGCTCTAGTTCTCCTTCAAGCTCCTCCTTGAGGCTCATAACTCGTCTCTTTAGAGCAGATTTAGTTTCTTCGTCATAAACCACATAGTATGGGTTGTTTTTTGCTGAGATGTAAAGTATCGCTAGGATTATTACTAGAATGAAAAGGATTATAACAAGCCCATAAAGAATTATCTCCGCCATCATCTCTTCCCCCCGAATATTGCCTTGAAGACCCTCTTAATTGGGCTCTCCGGCTCGGGAGGCTTCCACTTAATTCCCGCAAGTTTGGCCGCGAGCTGTTTGATAGCAATAGCTGCCGGGCTTGTTGGATTCTTGATGACGAGTGGCACACCATAAGCAGAGGCACGCTTAACTTCCGGATCCTCTGGAATCATCGCTAGAACAGGAACCTCAAGGATAGCCTCGATTTCCTCCTTGCTGAGCTCGGTCTTCTCGTTGGTGACCCTGTTGAGAACGACACCGAGAGGAAGTGTTCCAAGTTTTTCTGCTATGAGCTTAGTCTTGAGAGAATCTGTGATCGCAGAGATTTCTGGGTTCGTGACGATTATGAGTTCCTTACCTATAAGCAACGCTGTAACTGAGGTCATCTCGAGTCCAGCGGGGGCATCGATAAGGACAAAATCTGCCATCTGGCTGATCTCTCTCATGAGCTCCCTTAATCTCTCGGGTTTAGCTTTTTTGACTTTCTCGAGGCTTAGTCCACCGGGAATTACTTTTACTCCAGCAGGTCCCTCGTAGATAGCGTCCTTAAGATCGGCTTCTCTAGCAAGAACATCATGAAGTGTGATTGGAATGTCTTCCATTCCAAGTACGAGGCTAAGGTTTGCCATTGTCAAATCTGCATCGAGGAGAATTACTTCCTTGCCGAACTGGGCCAATGCAACACCGAGGTTTGCAACGGTTGTGGTTTTACCCGTTCCACCCTTTCCAGATGCAAAAACTATTGAACGCCCTTCCAAAGCCGACACCTCCGGTAAAATCATGATAGGCATGCACTAATTTAAGGCCTACTGTATATTGCGATTATCGCTTAAGAAACAAATGCTTTTAGCTTTTACGGTAGAAATAAAAAGGAAGAAATTGTCAAAGATGTTCATTCAGCTTTTTTACCGGCTTCTCCCTCAACTTTGGCAGTATATGCCCTAGCAGCATCACCGACGGCCTGGAAAAGTTTCAGCATCTCCATCGGGAGTGGTAGGACGATGACGTTGCTCTTATCGCTGGCTACGTCGCTGATTGTCTGTAGAGTCCTAAGCTGGAGCGCCATGGGATGCTCGCTGATTATTTCAGCGGCCTCACGGAGCTTCTCGGCGGCCTGTCTCTCCGCCTCAGCAAGGAGAATCCTTGCCCTTCTCTCCCTCTCGGCCTCAGCCTGCTTCGCCATAGCCCTCTGCATTCCCGCTGGCAACTCGACGTCCTTTATCTCCACGGTTGTGACCTTTATTCCCCACGGGTCAGTTGCCTCGTCAATGATTTTCTGGAGTTGTAGGTTTAACTTTTCCCTCTCACTGAGGAGCTCGTCAAGGTGAGCCTGACCTATGACACTCCTCAATGTTGTCTGGGCTATCTGGCTGGTGGCCATTATGTAGTTGCTGACCTGAGTTACGGCCTTAATCGGGTCAACAACGCGGAAGTAAACAACGGCGTTGACCCTGACTGGAACGTTATCCTTGGTAATGGTTTCCTGAACCGGGACATCGAGGACTCTGGTACGGAGGTCAACTATAACGGCCTTTTCAAAAATCGGGATTATGAAGAACAGACCAGGGCCCCTTGCTCCAACGACCCTACCGAGACGGAAGATAACGGCTCTCTCATACTCCTTGACTATTTTTATGGCACTGGCCAGTATAATCAAGACAAAAAGCAAAACGATTCCCAAAACTATTGTCCCAACCGCCATCAATTACCACCCCTAACCTTTTCGACGACGAGCGTCAATCCCCTCATCTCAACAACCCTAACCATTTCACCGACCTTAATGGGAGACCCATCCTTAGAGACAGCCTTCCAGAGCTCTCCGTGGATTTTTATGACTCCTTCTGGGGTTAGGTCTTCAACGACCTTTCCAATCTCCCCGATGAGTTCTTCCTTTCCCGTTTCAGGCTTTCTACGGTGGGCCCTGACCACTGCCGCCATTCCAAAGAGGAAGAACAGCGCCAGCAGAACACCCGTGACTATTATGGCAATCCTGAGGGTTTCGAAGGTTGATGAGTTCACGAGGTAAACACCCCCTCCTTTGCCAAAGAGCAGTAGCCCTCCCAAAACAAAGCTGACCAGTCCGGCGATTGTGAAAAGACCGAAGGTCGGAGTTAGCGCCTCCGCTATGAAGAAAATCATTCCGAGGATTATTAGGACAAGGCCGGCATCGTTGTAGCCAAAGTAACCCATGCCGATTACACCCAGAACGAGGAGTATCGCTCCAAGGGTTTCGGGAACGTGCCATCCCGGCGTCAGGAACCCGAAGACTAGTCCGAGCATTCCGACGACGAATAGAAGGTACGAAACCGCGGGATTCGCAAGGAACGTGACTATTCTGTAGCTGATAGAGGGGCTCAGTTCTTCGACCTTAACGTTGGTGAAATTGAATGGGACATAACCTTTTCCTGCAACGGGAATCTTCGTCCTCATGCCGTTGGCCTTCTTGAGAAGGTCGGGAACGCTATCCGCGATAACCTCTATAACGTGGGCCTTCAGGGCCTCCTCGGGGGTCAGGCTCAAATCCTCCATGACGAACTTCTCGGCGGCGGTAACGTTCCTTCCGCTTTCTTCTGCAAGAGAACGCATGTATGCTGTGTAAAAGTTTCTGATTTTCGCGGGAGCGCGTATTATACTGCCATTGGCGGCGTAGCCGAGTATAGGCTCGCAGGCCCCTATGCTCGTCCCAGGGGCCATCGCTATCAGATGAGAAGCCATCGCTATGTACGTGCCGGCTGATGCCGCTATCGCTCCTCTGGGGTAAACGTAGATTATAACTGGAACTGTTGAGTTCTGGATTAGCGAGACTATTCTCATCATGGCATCTCCCTGGCCACCGGGGGTGTTTAGCTCTATTATGAGCGCCTCGGCGTTGTGCTCCTCGGCAGTCTTTATGTAACTCGCGAACTGGTCTGCGGTGTACTGGGTAATCGTCCCGTCTATCTTGCCAACGTAGACGACTTTCTGGGGCTCCCGCTGGGCAGATACTGGGGGAATGAGCAACAGGGCAATCAGAACTATCAGCAGGGCGCGCCTCATGAGTCTCATCACTCCTAGATACCACTCAAACGTTAAAAGCCTTTTGTCCCCAACGGGAGTTAGGAAAGCCATTTATACGTGGAGCCACTAAGCACGATTATGCTCGTCGAAACCTACAAGCGCTTTCGCATTGCAAAAAATGGGGAGAAGGCTAAACTTGCAAACCACCTCATAAGGGAAGTGGCAAAGCTCTCCCATGAAGAGCCCTTCTGGGAAGCCGTCAAAAAACTCGGCCTAAAACCTGAGGCCGTAAAGGAAGCCATGCTCTACCTCGAGGGAAGGGGAGAGATTGAAATAAAACGTTCCTCAGATGGAAAGAGGTTGTGGGTTTTGACCCTAAGGGATATAAGGAAAAATCCCGTAAGGCTGGACCGATGGCTGGGGTTGACATCGGGAAGACGAGCGGAGAAATGATACGAAATGGCACGTGGGCCTTTAAGGACGGGACATTCTATCAGGCCCTCAGGCTGGAAAGCGGAAGGGCCGGGATAGTTGCCTACGATGGGGACTTTCACTTTCCTGAAGACTGGAACAGGGCCGAGAGAAAGGAAGCTAGAAAGAAAATAATCTTTATCTTAGGTCTGAACACGGATTTGGACTCCTTTTATGCCCAGATAAGCGATTCGCCCTTTGAGTTTCTCATTGAGGAGTTTTATGGACTGAGTGCTCCTGCCTCCCCAAGTCCCTACCAGGCCCTTGTCGAGGTTATAGCCCAACAGCAGGTTAACTTCGAGTTCGCCCAGAGGACGATTGGAAACCTCGTCAAGCTGGCTGGAGAACCGGTTGAAGGGCTCTACCTCTTTCCCACCGCGGAGAAAATTAATGAGTTGGGTGAAAGGCTTAAGGAGGCAAAGCTTGGTTATAGAGCCGGCTACATAAAGTCCCTCACGGAACTTTACCTTGAGGGAAGGCTGAACCTCAAACTCTGGGACTGGGAAATAGATAGGGCAATCGGATACCTCACCAAATTCAGGGGCATAGGAAAGTGGACCGCGGAGCTGTTTCTGGCCTATGGGTTGAGGAGAAACGTTTATCCAGCCGGTGATCTTGGTCTCAGGAGAGGAATAGCAAAGATTTTCGGAAAGCGCCTGAAGGAAGTCAGAGAAAAGGACGTTCGGGGGATTATAGAACCATACGGGAAGTGGAAGGGGCTTTTGGCCTTTTACATTCTCTGCTACGACCGAAAAACGGAGATGGAGCGGAGAAAAAGATGAGTAGTGTTGTCATAATGCTTGATAGGGAAAAATTCAAGAATGTTAAAAACAAGGATATAGTTTCGCTCATCGAAGAAAGCCTCCCAAAAGTTGAAGAAACCCTGAAGGCCGAGAGGGAAGAGTTTCTCCGCGAAAAAATTGCAAAACTTGAAGAAAAGCTGGAAAAGATGAGTTCCGAGATTGAAGAGCTCAGGGAGTTCTACGAAAAGGCGCTAAGGGACAAGGGATTGATGATGGCTGAAAAGAAGAAGCTGAGAAAGGAAAACGAGGAGCTCAGGGCAAAGCTAGAGGAAAAGCGGAACAAGGCAGGCCAGATTCACAAATTGTGAACAAATTGTTCACGGAGCGTGAACGAAAATGAAGCTCCTTATCAAACCCAATAGGGGCTTTGGAAAAATTGAGGTGGAGCTTGACGAAACTCTGTGGGAGAGAATTGAAGAGCTTGCCGAGCGCTACAGCCTTTCCCCTGAGAGAGTGGTTGAGATTGCACTGAAGGGGGAGTTCAAAGAACCCCGGGGAGACCTCGAAGAACTTGAGGAAAAAGTAAAGGAACTCGAAAGAAAAGTCTGGAAACTTGAGATGGAATACGCCCCGCTCAGGTATAAGGCATACGGTCTGAGCGAGGACAACAAAATCCTGGCAATTGAACTCTCAGGTTTAATAGCCGAAAACAACCAGCTGAGGCGCTTCCTTAGGCTTCCCCCGAACAGGAATATAGAGCTGAGAAAGCTTATATCCTACTACCTCCAAGGCTAAAACGCGGATGATGACAGCGAATTGCACTGATGTTGATGACGAGGACTGGCCCTGACGCCGTCCCGGACGGGCTGTGAGGAATCCAAGACGGGATGAGTAAAGGCGATGATATACCCTATGAGCGCCGAGCCTGTCCGGGGCGTTGGACAATCAACAACTTTTGAAAAAACTTATAAACAAGAATGCTCTTTTATTGACACTAACCAACGGAGGTGTCCCTTATGAGGAGGTTTAGTCTCCTGATAATATTCCTCCTCCTGCTCTCTGCCGTGCCGATTTTCAGTGCAAGTTATGTTGGTGCAGTCCAGACAGACCTGAGTGGGCATACTATTTGTGTCGACGCTGGGCACGGAGGCAGTGACCCGGGAGCAGTTGCCAATGGCGTTGAGGAAAAGAACATTAACCTTGCAATAGCCCTCAAGGTTGCAAAGCTCCTGGAAGAGGACGGAGCAAAGGTTGTCCTAACTAGGGACGGCGATTACTACGTTTCACTCTCGGATAGGGTCAAAATAGCCAACTCAAACAACTGCGACATATTCATCAGCATACATGCCAACGCGGCCAGTGACACCTCGGCCAGTGGGTTTGAGGTGTATCACTACTACGGTTCAACAAAGGGAAACGAGCTGGCAACCTACGTTGATGAAGAAATCGCCAAAGTTATACCTCTCAAGAACAGGGGTGTTAAAGAGGCTGGCTTTTACGTTCTCAAATATACCTCAATGCCGGCAATCCTCATCGAGACGGGTTTTGTGACCAACACTTATGATGTTGGAATAATAACTGACGAAAACTATCAGTGGCGCTATGCTTACGCGATTCTTCATGGAGTCCAGAGGTACTTCGGCGTTCCAGTCCACGACCCACTGCCGACCGTGACGGATATAAGGTTTGCAGACCATGGGGACTACTTCAGAGTTGTACTTGACGTAAGCCAGAGCACAGAGTATGAGACGTTCTATTACTACTATGGCTATTACATTGTCATCGAGGTTCCAAACGCAACGCTCGCTGACCTGGGCTGGAATTCCGATGGAACGTGGCAGTATACTGAAACGGGCTCCTCAAGTGTGCCCTACATCTATGCAACGGAGTATGAGGGGACTGTCTACGTGGTTCTGGCACTTGGCTATCCATATCAGGGCTACAAAGACTTCACGCTTGAGAACCCCTACAGGATAGTCGTTGACGTCTACAGCTAAACTGCCCCCACGCTCTCCAATATTTTTGGTATCTCACCGGGCTCAAGGGCGCTCTCGACCATATACCCCTTCTCCACGAGGATTCTCGAAATCAGCTCTTCTCTAGTGTAACCGTCGAGCGTTCTATCCCCGTAGAACATCAGCTCCGGAAGGAGAATAAGACCGAGTTCAACCTCCGGAAGGCTTCTAACGGTTCTCAATACGTCTCTGCCAGTAAGCAGTCCGGCGGTTCCGATGTTCCCGCCGAAGAACTCGTTTTTAACGGCGATGACAGGAATCTTTGGAAATATCCTCCTCAGCTCGGGGTAGGCCAGCTCGCCTGTGAGGATGTAAGTTTTTATGGCCGGCTCTATCTCAAAGGGTCCAACTTCGAGCCTCAGCTCGCCGAGGAGGGCTTTGAAAATCGGTGGAATCACAACTTTTATTCCCGTTTCCTTTCCAGCTTCGAGTGCAGTCTCCTTGACGAAGACGAGCTCTTCCCCCGTTAATGGCCTGACGTCCCTGTTGTACCTCGTTACACCGACCGGGAAGAGCCTTACTTCGGCAACTTCCATCGAGGCCAAATCCCCTATTATTTCCCCGATGTCGTCAACGTTGTAGCCGGGGGTGAGGATTATGTCCGCTATGACCCGGAAAGTCCTGGCAACCAGCGGGAGAAGGTCTATCAGCTTACCGGCGAGGGGGCTCCTCATGAGTGCAATCCGCTTTTCCCTCTTTGTTGTGTGAACCGAAATCTGCATCTCATCGAGACCTGCTTTTTGGAGGCTTTCAATTCTCTTCTCATCGAGCCCGACGTTTCCGGCCGTGTCTGTAACCCGAATCCAGAGCTCTGGGTAGTGTTCGCTCACGTAGGCGATTCTTTTCTCAAGTTCGGGGTCGTTGAGCGTATCATGGAAGGAAACCCTGTAAATCATCTCCTTTGGATTTTGACGAAGGTAACAGAAGAGGCAGTAGCTCCCGCAGGGACCGGCTTTACTAGAGGGCGGAATAACGACCAAATCTTCTCTCTCATCGACTCCATCGAGCTCGTACTTCGTTATCTTCCTTAGCCTGAAGTCCTCGGTGAACTCATACATGCCTCGATGTTGGAGCAGGCTTTTTAAAAGATTAGCGTAAGAGTTCCGGGGATTGGTATGATAATAGCGGTAACCGGAACTCCCGGGGTTGGAAAAACGACAGTCTCAAAGCTTTTGGCAAGAAAGCTCGGCTACGAATACGTTAGTTTAAGGGATTACGCGATGGAAAGGGGAATCGGTGAGATGAAAGGCGATGAGCTGGAGGTTGAGGTGGACGAGTTAGCTTATAACTTCGAGAGGGACTTCGCCGGAAAAAACGTCATCGCTGACGGTCACTTGAGCCACTTTCTCAAGGCCGACCTCGTGGTGGTTCTGCGCGCCCATCCAAAGCTTGTAGGCGAGAGGTTGAAAGCCAGGGGTTATTCAAAGGAGAAAATTGGGGAGAACGTTGAGGCCGAGCTCGTTGATGTAATCCTTGTTGAGGCCCTCGAGGAGAACGAGAACGTTATTGAGGTAGACACGACGGGAAAAACGCCCGAAGAAGTCGTTGATGAAATTCTCAGGCTGATTCAGAAGGGCGTTAAAAGAAGGGTAGGCATTGTTGACTGGAGCGAGGTTTACGACGAGGTGATACCATACCTAAGGTTGTGAGAGAAAATTTTTGAAGAGCCGAGTGGAATGATAGTCTGTTCTCTTTGGAGAGTGGTAGATATGATGGGACTCTCAGAGATTGAGAGAAAAGCATTTGATTTAATGGCAAGTTCCATCGTAAGATACAAGCCCCTGGATATATGGGAATTCGAGGGAGCCAAGATCACATTGCCTTTTCAACAGAAGGCATTTCCCGGAGATCTTTTTCTGTTTTCCAGGGAAATCAACGTTCCCAATGATGACCTTAAATGGTTTTTGAAAGTCTCGATGGAAGGAAACGCTCTGGTAAGACTTGATGGAAGGGCTTATGGGACTATCGATGACGTCCACACGTACATCCCAATACGTCCCGGAAAACATAGGCTCGAACTTACGGTTTCACCGCTAACAATGTTCGGTTATCACAAGTGGAGAATTAAAATTGACTACGCAATGCTCATTGGGATTATGTGGGAACCTTACGTTCTAGCCCAGAGATTACTGGATTTGGTCAGTTTTATTGAGGTGCTGGAAGAAAATGACCTTAGGGAGGCCCTTATAAAAGAACTCTCCGATATTCTCATAGGAGTTAAAAGTGTTCCCAACATAAAACAGATCACCCTTCTTAGAATGCTTCTGTACGATGGCGGTTTAGGGATTAAAGAGCTCAAAATAGGTAGATTCGACACGAGAGACGTTAGACCCGACTACATGTTTCTTTCGGCAGTTTATGGAACGGGGATCATGCAGGGAATATTCGATGATATTCCAAACCAAAGCAGAGAAAAGTACATAGAAGAAATTAATGAAATCCTCCAAAAGTTAGAAAAGGCCCTGGCGAAGCTGAGAAGGGCATTTCCAAAGATAGGTAAAGCCTACGCTTTTGCTCATTCTCATATCGATGCAGCATGGCTCTGGCCATACAATGAGACAAAACAGAAAATCCTGAGGACTTTCTCAACAATGGAGAGGCTAATGAGAAGATATGGGATTACGTACATTCAGAGTTCAGCACAATATTATAGATGGCTCGAGGAAATGGACAAGGAGCTCTTTGAAAAGGTTAAACGGTACGTAGAGGAGGAAAAATGGATACTGGCCGGAGGAATGTGGGTAGAGAGTGACGTTCAGCTAATAGATGGAGAATCTCTCGTTAGGCAGTTTCTCTACGGCCAAAGATACTTCCTTGAAAAATTTGGTAGGATTTCTAAGATAGGTTGGCTTCCAGATACCTTTGGTTTTTCAGCCTCATTGCCACAGATAATGAAAAAGAGCGGAATCGAGATGTTCGCAACGTATAAACTCCTCTGGAATGAGAGGAATGAATTCCCATATCACGCATTTATATGGAGGGGAATTGACGGAACAGAGATTCCCGTTCACATTATGATGAGTTACAAATCTTCAATGACCACCAAGAGCTTGTATAAACAGTGGAAAAGATACAAAAACAAATATGAGGTCCCGTTTCTACTCTATGCCTATGGATATGGTGACGGTGGGGGAGGAGTTACCTGGGAAATGGTTGAAATGATGAAATACATGAACAAAGTTCCATATATTCCAAAAATAACAAAGGGCCAAGAAAAAGAGTACATTTCAGAGCTTAAATCATGCACAGAAAAGATGCCAGTATGGGAAGGTGAACTCTATGTCGAGGTGCATAGGGGAACATACACAACAAACCTCCGGATGAAAAAATTAATGGCAACCGCCGAGTCAACTCTTAGAAGTGCAGAAATTTGGAGTTCAATCGCCGAGATGCTGGGATTACTTGAATACCCAAAAGAGAAGCTTGAGGAAATGTGGAAGAGGGTCTTATTGCATCAATTCCACGATGTCCTTCCGGGTTCTTCAATAAGGGAGGTCTATGAAGAAGCTACCAAAGATCTGGAAAAGATAATTCAAGAAGGGAAAAGAATAATAGAAAGTTCACTACTAACGATTGCTGAAAACAGCGGTTGTTCTCTGGTCTTTAACGATCTTCCATGGGAAAGACGAGAAGTTATTGAAGTTAATGGGGAACATTATCTTGTGGAAGCTTCGCCGATGGGATGGAAACCCTTTAGACCTATTTCTTCAGAAAATGGGGTCACAGTCAAGAATAATGGCGATACAATAATCCTTGAGAACGAATATTTAAAAGCTGTGATTAACGAAGACGGAGAGCTAGTATCACTATACGACAAAGAAAACAAAAGAGAAGCCCTAAGAGGTCCAAGCAATGTCATCATGGCCCACGTGGACACACCCGGAATGTGGGACGCATGGGATGTTAATGAAGACTTTCTGATTCAGGGAGAGAAACTAAAAACAAGAGAAAAAGCAAAGATAATCTATAAGAGCCCTCTTATTGCAGTAGTAAAAGTTGTCAAAGAATACAGAAATTCATTGGTAACTCAGCTAATAAAGCTTCGCAAGGAATCAAAACTCCTCGAATTCGAGACAGAAGTTGATTGGAACGACAAAGAGGTTCTACTTAAAGCATGGTTCAACTTCAACACTCACAACTGGAGCTCTTTTTACGACATCCCCTACGGAGTGATAGAAAGGCCTGCCGTGAGAAACACACCATGGGAACAAACAAAATTCGAAGTTCCTGCATTAAGATGGGCTGACGTGTGCGATGGGGAATATGGAGTTGCAATCATATGTACCTCTCGCCACGGATATTCAAACTGGGATTCAAAGATTGGACTGAGTCTACTGAAATCCCCTATTTATCCCAACCCTTGGAGTGACATAGGAAAGGGGCAATTTACCTATTACCTCTATCCACATAAAGGAGACTGGTTTGATGGAGAAGTGTACAAGAGGGCTTTAGAAGTATGGTCTAAGCTGAGAGTCGTCAAAACGAAGAAAGACCGTTGTTCTGGGGAGTTCAGTTTCATGAAAACCGACGCAGTTGTAGGGGCACTGAAAAAAGCTGAAGACAACAATGGATACATTTTGAGACTCTATAATCCATCGGGAGAAGAAATTGAGGTAACTCTACCAAAAGAGGGAACTGAGCTCGACATGATTGAGGTAAACAGTATTGGGAAAACAGGGAAGAAAATTAGACTGAAGCCCTTTGAAATAAAGACGATCAGAATCTCTTAGCTCTCTTAGATTTTCTTTTTGGAACTAACCTAACAGGGCTTCCGCAGTCGGGACAGACTCCTTCTGGAGGCATCTCCCTAAAGTGCTTTCCACACCCTATGCAGACGTAGTTCCAGCGGATTACCCTTTTTATGCCCCGCTTTAGTGTTCTGAACTCTATGCCAAGAGTTCTGGCTATATTCTGGAGGTTGTAGTCGTCGGTGAGAAGGATTCCTTTGAGCTCGTAGGCCAGCGCGAGAACCTCAACATCGGCCTCGCTCAGCTCGTTCAGCTCGCCCGTTCTTCTCGCGGCGTCTTTAACGGCCTCGATGCTCTTTAGCGATGGGGCTAAAACCCTAACCTTGCCCGCGCTGATTAATCCTTCCAGGAAAAGCTTTGATTCCGGGTCCTTTACCTCCTCAACGACCTTTGGAGTGGTTACGCCTTCAACATCAACACCCTGTATAAAGATGGCCGTGTCTATTACCTGAACTTTTCCTCCCATGGCCCTAACTTGGAGAAACCCTTTTTTAGATTTCCGTCGAAAGGAATGCGGTGGGAACATGAAGGTTGACCTCAACTCCGATTTGGGGGAGAGCTTCGGCCGTTATAAGCTTGGCCTCGATGAGGAGGTAATGAAGTTCATAAGCTCGGCGAACGTCGCGACGGGTTGGCATGCCGGCGACCCGCTGGTGATGAGGAGAACCGTGAGGCTCGCAAAGGAGAAGGGCGTTGCCGTTGGTGCGCACCCGGGTTATCCGGATTTGCTTGGCTTTGGAAGGAGATACATGAAGCTTTCACCGGAGGAGGCGAGGAACTACATCCTCTACCAGATTGGGGCGCTTTACGCCTTTGTTAGAGCTGAGGGGGTTGAGCTACAGCATGTCAAGCCCCATGGGGCACTCTACAACGCCCTTGTGAGAGAAGAGGAACTGGCCAGGGCGGTGATAGAGGGGATAGCGGACTTCGATAGGAACCTGATATTCGTAACGCTCTCCGGCTCACGGCCCGCTCAGATAGCGGAAGAGCTTGGCGTTAATGTTGCCCACGAGGTTTTTGCTGATAGAGCTTACAACCCGGACGGAACGCTCGTCCCACGCTCCAAACCCGGGGCGGTAATACACGATAAGGAAGAAATAGCGGAGCGCGTTGTTTCGATGGTCAAAGATGGCGGGGTTAAGGCGATAAACGGCGAGTGGATCGAGCTGAAGGTAGATACAATCTGCGTCCACGGCGACAATCCGAAGGCTGTGGAGATAGCAAAGCACGTTAGAGAAGTCCTCGAAAGAGAAGGCGTCAAAATAGTTCCGATGATAGAAATCGTTCGGTGAGACCATGAAAATCAAACCCCTCGGTGACTCCGCCCTTCTGATTTCCTTTGGTGAGACCATAGACGAGGAAATAAACGAAAAGGTTCACGCTCTCACAAGGACCATAGAGCAGGCTAACTTTGAATGGCTCGTCGAAGTTGTTCCTGCATATTCTTCCCTCGCGGTAATCTATGACCCCACTTTGGTGGACTTCGAGAGCGTTAAGCGGGCCATTGAGGGAATAGAGATTGCCTCAGAGCGCTTTGAGGGAAAACTTGTGGAAGTTCCCGTCGTTTACGGTGGCAAATACGGCCCGGATTTGGAGTTCGTTGCAAAATACAACGGTTTGAGCGTTGATGACGTTATCGAGATTCACTCGAGGCCGGTCTACCGCGTCTACTTCCTTGGCTTTCTCCCAGGGTTTGCTTACCTCGGCGGAATGGACGAGAGGATAGCGACACCTCGCTTAGAAAAACCCCGCTTGAAAGTTCCAGCGGGTTCAGTTGGGATAGCTGGAAAGCAGACCGGAATTTACCCGCTCGAAAGCCCCGGCGGCTGGCGACTCATTGGGAGGACGCCGTTGAGGCTCTTCAACCCGGCAAAAGACCCTCCGACCCTCTTTCGGCCAGGTGATAGGGTGAAGTTCGTACCAATAGATGAAAGCGAGTTTATGGAGTGGGGTGAAGGCGTTGATTAAGCTCCTCCGCGTTCCCTCGTTGCTGACGATTCAAGATGCTGGAAGGCCAGGTTATAGAAAGCTCGGTGTCCCGGTTTCCGGTTTCATGGACGACTATTCCGCGAGGATTGCCAACTACCTCGTCGGAAACCCCGGGGACGCTCCGCTTTTAGAGTTTCTCCTCAGGGGGCCGGCTCTTCGCTTCAAGTCTTCTGCGGTTTTTGCCGTCGCCGGGGACGTTGATTTGAGGCTCAACGGCGTTCCTGTTGAGCCGTGGACGAGCCACTGGGCCAAGAGAGGCGATGTCCTTGAGGTTGGGGCCTTGAAAACGGGCCTCTACGGATACATAGCCTTCGCTGGCGGAATAAAGTGCGAAAAATTACTCGGGAGTTGCTCCGCCTATCCAAGGGCTGGGCTTGGAAGGCCACTAAAGGAGGGAGATGAACTAACCTTTGGATACTCAATCCTGACTGGAAAGGAGGGAAAATACCTTTCCGAGGAGCTTAGACCGGATTATTCCAGAAAAGAAATAACCGTTAGCGTTATCCTCGGCCCGGATTTGGAGCACTTTACTGAGAGGGGAATTGAAACCTTTCTGAGCGAGGCGTACACCGTAACGCCTGAATCCGACAGAATGAGCTA
>Ga0256831_1000085_pt1 | contig 46246 bp, 72 predicted proteins | sample 132544metaG_FD_189087 | JGI IMG/M metagenome (GOLD analysis project Ga0256831, IMG submission 189087) | Hydrothermal vent microbial communities from Lau Basin, Pacific Ocean - 132-544 | ecosystem: Environmental > Aquatic > Marine > Hydrothermal vents | place: Pacific Ocean: Lau Basin | collected...
AGATTAGTAGGTGCTGTAGAGGTACACCCTGAGCGAGTATTTGCCTGCAGGGACGTTCGGTGTGGTTATGGTGGCACTTATGGTGGCCGGGCTTGTTGTTGGGGTTATGGGCTGGGTCTCTGTGTTTACTTTCCCGTCGAAGCCCTCTATCTTGAGTTTGAACTGTATCTGTCCCTGCCACTCCCAATCTATGGTAGCGGTTATGGTTATCGTGTCGCCTGGGCGCACTTCCGTTTTATCTGCGGTGGCGTTCCAGTTCTTTACTGGCTGTCCTGGCTTGATTGTTATGGGGGTGCTTGCGTAGCCAGCCATTGTTAGTTTGTCCTCTGGAGGTGTGTCCGCGTAAATACTGTCTGTGTATGCGAAGACCGCATAGAGGCTGTGGTCTCCGGTTTTGTCGGGCACGGTGAAGGTTATGTTTTGGTTGTAGAACTTTGCCGTGTCTCCATATACCACAATTCCGTTTAAGAGTGTCCAGTCTTTTACGACCGTTGCATCTTCGAGCATTAGCTTTACCCAGGCGTTCCTGTAGTTGGTCGGGTAGGGCAGAACCACCGAGGCGGATGCGCTGTTTGTGTCCCCTGCCTTTGGGTCTGGTGTTGTTATACTGAGTTCTGGGTTTTGTGCGGTGTTGTTACATACATAGACAGGTTTGGCTATAGTTTTTGGCACGTTGCCCCCGATGTAGTAGCCGTCAATCTTGAGAAGGTATCCCACCTGTATTGCTTTTCCTTTGAAGTCGGACAGGTCGAGCGTGGCGCTGTCCGATATGTCGGATGATACGTTGGTGTATTTGCGGTAAAGCACCTTTTTGCCGTTGAGTGATGCGTATGCGAACTCGGCGTTGGTAGCCCATACTTCGAGTTCTATGGTGTTGTGGGGTTCGCCCACCTCAATAGTCCAGGATAGTGTTGCTGTCCCGTTGTTTGCCGGGACGCCGGTCATGGAAATGTCCTTCATCACAACTGCCAAGTCCATCACCTCCGTGTTGGGTTTGTTATTTAATTGGAGCACACCTGAAAAAACGTTTTGGTCAGTCTGCGGTTGGAGGGTTTACATATTGTATCAGATGAGGGCCAGTATGGGAGTGAGCAGGATGGGAATGGCCTTGAGCGTTTCCTTTTCATCCTTGCTGGTCGGGTGGTAGTATCTTGGGCAGTCGGGGCATTTGAGCACAACTGCGTCGTGAAAATACTCCACGATGTCAGTCTTGAAGCCCCTGAAGTAAGGCATGTCGTCCGGGTAGTTCTTAGTCCTCTCAAGGAAGACGTCCCTTCTCACGATGAGGCCACTCTCAAGGGGTCTTGGATAGACTGCGAAGGCAGGGTGTTCTCTCCAGGCCATCATTGCCGGGTAGAACCTTCCGTAGCGTTTTATAGCCCTCTTTACCTTTAGTGCGAAGTCTTTCGGGTAGATGCCGTCGGCATCGAGGAAGACGAGCCACTCGGTCTTTGCGAGCTGTGCTCCCTTAATCCTTTTGTGACCTATTGTTGCACCGCCGTAGATTATCAGCACTGTGTCGTTACGGCATACGTGGAGCGGGTTGAAGGGCAGGCCTTTGTCATAGGGTATTATGAAGGTGAGCGGTGGGTCTTGAGGGGGCAGGTCTTTATAGACCGGTGGCTTCATACCAGACCCCCCTTGAGGATGCCTGCGTGGATAATTCCGGTGGCCTTGCCTATCGTCTGGTCTCGGATTTCTGCTTTGACCTGTCTGTTTTTCTCTTTTGCGAAGTCGAGAACTCCGAGAGTGATTGTGTCAACCACTTCCATTAGGAGGTCTTCGTTAGAGGTTAGGAAGGTGTGCATGGCTTTCCTCGGCGGTATGGGTTGCTGGCTTAGTATATGAGAGCGGACTTCATCCCATACCTGCGTCGGCTTTAGCCTTTTTGCAATTCTTGCGATGTCGAAGAAGGCCCTCGCAACCGTTGCGTCCCTGTAGTCCATCTGTATGGCCATTGCCCAGGCTCTTGCTGGGTGTTCCTTCTTCGGGTTAACGTAGTAGTAGGTGTGGTTGCTCGGCACGGAGTAGGCCAGGAGCGGGCCTTTTCCTTTGAAGCGTCCGAGCAGTTCTCCCATGCCATAGACAATCCTTGGGTCTGGGTCGAAGTATTCGGTGTGGTGGCTGTAAACCTTGGTCAGGTGTGCCGGGCTTAGGCCCGTCTTGAAGTCAGTTCTGTCCTTTAGTGCGAGGGCGAAGAGCTGTTCTGGACTGTAGGTGAGCAGTCCTGTTTCGTGCATCCGCAGGACGGTTTTTTCCCAGGTTAGGGCGGTTTCTATGGTTCTTTCCGTTGCGTCTTCGCTTGCAAGGACGAGCCTGCTCACTCTTTCATTGAAGGCTATGGCCTCATAGTGGTGGATGAGTGTGGAAAGCTCGTTGACGAGTTCAGGGGTGTTCCTTGGTGTTGTCAGCCAGCAGAGGCCGTTCCTTGATACGTTCTTAGAGAAGAGGCAGGCACGGGTGATTTTATCGAGCGTTTTCTTTGAGGGCTTGACGAGGTAAATCGGTGTCTGCGGTGAGAGCAGTTCGGTGTCATCGAGAAGAGAGCGGGCGGTGGATTTTACCAGCCTGATTAGACGGGTGTAGGCCTGGTAGTCCTCCGGCAGAGCTGGTTCATCAAGGTTCAGGACGTCTCTTAACCAGCGCCTTAGTCTTCCAAGGGGTGTCATCGGGTTGGAGGATATTCTCCTTCCCTCTTCTTCGAGCATTCAGACCACCTTTTCTGGCTCTGCAACGACCACCGCCTTAATGTCGTAGTCGCTCTCTTCAGGGACGCTGACTTTGAGCGTTTCGGTCAGGTTTTCGGGTATTCTGCGTGTCTGGTGGACGTTGCCAAGAGCCTTGGCGACCAGTTTGTCGTCTTTATAGACGAGAAGTCCGAAGGCGAAGGTTTTCACGCCTTTTCTCAGAAGGGCGCTCCTGAAGTTTCGCCTTGTCCTGAAGGTGACGTAAATGTTTGTCCCTTCCGTGCGGGTGGCTATCGTGTAGGTGTTCTCGACCTTCATTGGCCCCACCGCTGATATAAGGGGACAGAGGGTAAAAAATTTTTCGGTTACTCCGTGTAGCCGAGTATCTCGTCAACGAGGCGCTTGGCTTCCTTTGGTGGCAGGACGATGATTTTGTTTTCCCTCGTTACTTGTGGTGGGTTGTTTTCGATGGCTGACAGCCTTTTTTCGATTTCCTGAACTCGTTTGAGCAGGTTTGAGAGCGTGCTTTCGAGGACTTTCTGTTTCTGGAGGAGTTCTTCATACTCCTTGTGGAGGCTCTCGATGCTTTTTGATAGAGTGTTCTGGCGCTGGTTGAGGACTTCTACTCTTTTGCGGTTGTTGTCTATCTGCTGAGAGAGCTTTTTTACCTCCTGAGAAACGACTGCGAGGAGCTTCTCAACCGGGTCTGGCTCACCCTTACCGAGCATCTACACCACCAGATAAAGTGGGAAAAAGAGGATAAAAGGTTTACTCGTCCATGTCTTTGGAGATTTCGAGGGCCACCGAACCGCCGAAGCCTGCTATAATTCCGAGCGTTCCGAGCAGTTCTGGCGTAAGGAGGGTGTTTGCGTTGACTGCCTGGGCATACATGCCAACTCCGAGGAAGAGTATGCCCATTATGAGGCCGAGCATGGAGCCATAGACAAGGCCCCTGACGAGCCTTGAGGCGAACTTCTTCTTTTTGGGCAGTATGCCGAGCTGTTCGAGGGCCTTCTTCTTTTTATACTCCTTCAGGAGTTCCTCGAAGACGTCATCCGTCAGGTTCTCGGCCATAGGCACCACCTCCTTTTTATGGGTGCATGTGGACAATAATATAGGTCAGCAGGGCGACGCCGGCGCTTATGGCAGTTGCGAGGGCTGATATTTTGGTGTAGCTGAGCTTTTGCAGTTCCTTTTCCTCGGCGAGCCTTGCGTTGAGTGTTGAGAGCTGGGAGTTGAGGTCTTTTAGCTGGTCTTCCAGGGTCGCATACTGCGTGGTAATCTTGTTCAACTGGCTCAAAAAGTTTTCGTGCTCTTTCTGGTTCTTCTTTTCGTTTTCTTCCATTTTAGTCCTTACAACGTCCAGTTGTCCTCTTAGGTTGGAGATTTCCATTTCGACCCTGTGTAGGTGCTCCTTTGTTGCAAAAGTCCCTTCGTGCGCCGTTAGTCTGTTTTCGAGTTCCGCTACTTGTTCCTTAAGTTCGTCCAGCTTTTGGGATATGTTGGTGCTTAAGGTTTTCACCTCCTCTGTCAGCTCTTTCGTGAGCTGTATTAGAACCTCAAAGCGACCTTCGAGGGCGGATATGCGTTCCTCGTTGCTCTTGCGTTCTGAGACCATATTATTGCACCTCCTATGGCGAGGGTTGCGAGCAGAATTCTAACGTCTATGGAGCTTATTGCGGTTGGGTAATACTGGCTTGGGTTGAGTTCGTAGGGCCTGACGGACTGTATGGAGGCGAGGTTAAGGACGCCGTAGCCAACGTAGGGGTCTGGCACCTTTGCCGGCTTGAATGCCGTCTGCGCCAGCGCCCCCCTAACGTCGTCAACGGTGGCGCTCGGATATACGTCCTTGATTAGAGCAGAGGCGATTGTAACGTAGGGTGTGGCCATGCTCGTTCCGGCCATCGCCATAGGCCTGTCTTTACCGAGGCTGACTATGAGTTGGTCTGGGTTTACATTTCCACCGATTGAAGCGATGTCAGAGCCGATTGGAGTGAACGTGCTCTTTATGAACTTCTTAACTCCGTTCTCCTCGCAGTAATAGACGGAACCGACGGCTATCGTTGCCGGACTGTTAGCAGGGCAACCGATGTACTCGTTGTTGCCGTAGTTGCCAGAGGCCACGCTCAGAATAATTCCCTCACGTGCGAGTTCCTGCGTTAGGTTATTCATGGCCTCAGAACAGAGATAAGGGCCACCGAGGGAGAGGTTCATCACGTTTGCTCCCCTGTCGGCAGAGGCCTCAAGGGCGAGCATTATGGTGCTCATCGTGGTGTATCCCTTGCTGTTTATTACGGGGACGTCAATTATTGGTGTTCCGGGAGCGATGCCCATTATCTCGCCAATGGAAGTCTCCACCGGGTAACCACCTATTGTGAAGGCCACCCACGTGCCGTGATTTGTGTTGTCAGTCGGGTCGCTTATGAGGCTTATCCTATCAATCACGTTTATTCTGTCCGTTTCGGCTATGCCGGTGTCAATGACCGCTACCGGCTTTCTCGGTGGCTGGTAAGGCTCCCTTAGGCCCATGTAGCGACCGGCCTCTATGTTGGTTATCCTCTCCTTTGGCCTGCACTCGTCGGCCTGTCCGGGACGAAAGGGCCTGTCAATCACGACCTCCTTTACCCAGGGGAAGCTCGCTATGACCTTAATCTTGTCCTCGTCGGCGTCCATGACTATGGCTTTGGCCCGCCGGAGGACGAAGAGGACTTTACCGTATCTTTCGAGGGTCTGTCTTCTCACCTGCGGGTCGTCAACCGTGACGATGACCCTCATCACACCCACCCCTTGAGGAGCGTTTCGGCCAGCTCCGGGTTGGAGGCCACTGCGAGCATCAAAAGGCCTCCTACACCAAGGACTACTGCTCCGAGGGTTGGGTTGCCCGTTATTGCGGTAATCGTCAGTGCCGTTGCCATCGTGAGCAGGGCGGGCATGCTGAGGGGTGGTTCCCGTTTTACTGCGACAGGGGTGAGCATTTTATCACCTCCTCCTGGTGGCTATGTAGTAGCTGACCGCAATTCCGACGAGCAGGGCACCGATGATTAGTGCCGGTGATACGCTGACCTGCTGGCCCCCAATTGATATTGTGTATTGGTTCTGTCCGGGCTGTATCCCTCCCGGTGCGTTCTGCTCCGAGAAGCCGACTACGAGTTTCCTTTCACCGACCTTTTTCCAGGTAACCATGAGCACCACCCTATAGAACTGTGGCACTTCGATTTAAAAACTGTTTTGTGTGCAAAAAGGAGAGGAGGGCCGGTATCAGGCCCTCTTCGCATAGCGGTATGCGAGGTAGAGGCCGAGGAGTATTCCCGCTCCGATGAGGACTTTCTTGAGGGTGTCGTTTGTTCCAGTCGCTCCTCCACCGGTGTTTCCGTTGGTCGGTTCTGAGAGCGGGACAAGTATCTGCTTTTCTCCTACCTTCTGCCACTCCGGGCCTGCCATTTTTCATCACCTCACGGGATTGCGTAGTAGAGGACTGCCCTTATCGTGTAGTCGCCCGGGTAGAGTATCTCCGGGAGCTTTAGCTTGGTGTCGAGGTTTACGGTTGCTTCCTCCGGCAGGTCTCCTGACCTTGACACGATGAACATTGGCGTGTGTTCCTCCGAGACCACTTCACCGCTTCCGGTTTCGAGCATGAGGTCTGCCCTGAACGCTACTGCTCTCTGGCCGGTTCCCCACTTGAAGTGAACCTGCACCGTCAGCGGAAGCTCCTGGCCGGCTTTGAGCGGTAGCGGGTTGCCGTCCTTGTCGGTCGGGAAGTGGGGTATGACCTTCCAGTCGAGGAGCTGGAACGGCTGAGGCTCTATGACCTCAAAGGTCGCCGGTGCTCCGACCCACCACCACATACCGTAGGCGTTGAGCTTAGTGACGAAGACCTTGCTGTTCTGGAGCAGTCCGATGAAGGTCTCGTCGTCGAGCTTGTCTGCCGGGTGTGCCGGGCAGTATTGTCCTGGCAGGAGCGAGGCGAAGCAACCCTTGTTCACGTTGCCTGAGAACTCGAACTTGTTGACGTATTTGCCGTAAACGAAGGCCCTGTAAACCTTATCTTCACCGAGGACTTCCTTGGCAACCCTGGTTATCTCAAGGCTCCAGTCGGCGCCGTCTATCTTGGCGTCGTTGCCGTAGAAGTCCCTGAACCTCTGGGCGAGCACTTCTCCTATGACGTCCTCAACGTGGAGTGAAAAAGTTGAAGGGGAGGCGTTGAACCATGCCATCTTTCATCACCTCGCCGGGTATGGGTAGGCCGGTGGATAGGCGGGGGCCGGCGGATAGTAAACTACCTGCTGGCCCCTTCTTCCGCTCACGAGCAGGAGCAGGAAGCCTATTCCGACGCCGGCCACGATGAGTGGGTGGGCCTTGGCATACTCGACCACCTGTCCGAGCAGGCCCTCGATGTTTCCGAGGCCTTCTGAACCACCGCCAGTGCCTCCGCCCGTTCCTCCGCCGGAGCCACCGCCTCCGCCACCTCCTCCACCAGAGGAGGTGAGCGTGACTGTAGCGGTCTGGCTCTTGGTGAAGCTCTTGCCGTCCTCGAAGTTGGCTGTAGCCTTGAACTCGACATAGAGGGTTCCGGCTATGCTCTTTGTAGCTATGAGGACGTTCTTTGCGTCGCTCTGGCCCTCGGGTATGCTTCCAAAGGCTATGCTGTTGGAACCGCTTGCCACGACGTTGCCGGAGCCGTCCCTCTGGGTGTAGGTGTAGTCAACCGTTGCGCTCTGGATGTTGCCCCTGAGGGCCTTTATTGAGACGTTGAAGGTCACCACGTCGCCTGCGTTGGCCTCGGACGGGTGGCCGATGGTGAGGCTGAAGTCGTCCTGCTCCGGCGGGTTGACGGTTATCTGGACGGGCTGGCTTGAGGCGTAAACGCTCTTGCCGTTGATGGTTCCGCTGACCGTAGCGGTTAGTGAGGTGCTCTCCGTGAGCATGAGCTGTGCTGAGAGAGTAACGCTCTTTCCGGGGTCAATGCTGGCTATGCTCTTGCTCCAGAGGGCCTGGTTGGAGGCGTTTACTATCTTTACAGTTGCGTTCTCAAGGGCGTAGTTCTGGTCTCTGTTGGTCACCTTGACGGTGGCCGTTACCGTGTCGCCTGCCGTTATGGTGGTCTTGTCAACCGTAAGGGTAACCTCTGGCTGTGTAACTGACGGCTCGTTGACGACGAAGCTCACCGTGTTGGAGTAGGCTGACTTCTCCTGGTCGTTGTGCTTGAATACTGCCTGTGCCCTTGCCTGGTAGTTTCCGGCCTTGTCCGGGGTGTAGCTTACCGTCTTCGTGACAGTCTGGCCCGCACCTATGGTGAGACCGGTCATTCCAGTCGTGAGCGTAACGTGGCTTCCGTCGGGTTTGGTTATGATGACACCTGCGTCGCAGGTAACGCTAAAGCTGTTCGGGTTCTTAATCTCCACCGTGAAGGTAACGCTGTCTCCAAGGGTGAGGTTGTTTCTGCTCGCTGAGAGTGTAACCTGAGGCTCGTTGAAGACCTCTTCTTTCTTTATGGTGAGCGTGGTTGATGCCTCGGCGGTGTCCGTTGAGTGGTCGTCGAAGGTAACGTTTGCTATGGTCTTGATGGTATAGTCTCCCTCCGAGAGCGGAACGTTTTTCGGAACGAAGGTTATGCTGTAAGTTGTGCTGTCTCTGGCGTTTATGGTTCCTATGGACTGGGTTCCGAGCACGTGCTCGTTTCCGCTGGCGTCAATGGCTTTTATTGTGAGGGTGCCACCGGTTATGACGTGGGTGTCGTCTTCGTTCCTCACCACACCGTAAACCTTCACGTTGTCGGTGAGCAGGGCCGGGTTAGGAGTAACGTTGACCGTGACCGATGGCTTGGCGGGTGGCTGTTCCTGGATTACGTTAACGGTTATGTCTTTGTAGCCAAGCATGTTCCAGTCAACCTGGGTGTCCGCCACTTTAAATCACCTCCTTTTAGTTAAAATAAATGAGAAGGGGCATCAGACCGGCGGGTTGCTGGCGTAGTAGCCCTTGAGAGTAATGGTGTGGCTTCCGGCGGAGAGCGTTCCGATGGTGTAGCTTATGCTGTCGCTCCTGCTTGAGGTAAGCTCGGTGTAGTTCTTGGTAGGAGCGGACTTGAGGTTTCCGTCGAGGTAAACTTCGAGCTTGACAGTACCGTATCCAGCACATCCAGAGCTGGCCGGGGCGACGGTGAAGGTCATCTTGGCAGAGATGGTGTCGCTCGTATAGACGGTTGCGCCGTCCTGTATCTCAGTTCCGTTCTTGTAGAGGTGGAAGCCGACGTTTGTGACTTTAATTCCACAGGTCGGAAGCTCGGCGTTGACGGTGTAGGTCTTGCTACCGAGGGAAGTCCAGGTAACCTGAGGCTCGGTTCCTACTTCACCACCACCGAGGGAGGCCTGGTCGGTAGCGGTCTGGTCTGAAGTGGCGTCCTGGGTGGTGGCGGTCTGGTCAGAGGTGTTGTCTTGAGTAGTCGTCTGGTCGGTAGCGGTCTGGTCGGTTGAGACCTGCTCCTCCATCGGCCATATAAGGCCGGCAACCTTTATCTTCTCCTCAAACATTTTCATTCACCTCCTTTTTCCTCCCCAGAGGTGGGCGTCGGCCCCGGGCCACTCTCGTTGCCTTCGTAGAATATCACGGTGGCGCTTGCCGTAGAGACATCGTAGTCGAACAGGTCTGCCTTGGTGAAGGGGCCGACAGCGAATATGTAGGTGTCGGTTTCAGGCGTTCCCTGGGGAAGGGCCATCGGGTAATTCGTTACCTCAATGCTCTCGCCGTTGACTTTGGGGTCGTAGGTGTCGAGCAGGTAGTATTTGCCCTGGGTAACGCTTATCACCTTTATGGGTGGCCTTATGGCTATTATCTGGCCATTCTCGGTGGCGTTGGCGTTGCTTCCGAGGACTATCTTGTAGTAGGTCTTGGTGTCGCTGTTGGCCGGAGAATAGCCTGTAACGGTGGCCTCTATGATGAGCATTGAGTTCTTGGGTATGCTGTCGTTCGCTGAAAGGAGCCTGCCTTTGTTTACTGCAACCACGTTGCCGTTTGCGTCTATAACGACGCTTCCCTCATAAAACTTGGCGTCGTAGTCGGTTATGGGCACTCTACATCACCTCCTTGGTGCAGGGCCACGAAGGCCCTTTCTCCGTGATTGAACTATGGACAGGGATTATTTAAAGGGTTTCGGGCGGGAGCTGAATTTTAGCTCCTGAAAATGGAAAAGGTTGGAATTACTTGGCGAGGACTACCTCTTCGCTGTTGTTGCTCTGTTCTCCTGACTGACTGCTCGGCAACTCAAGCGGTAGCATCAGCACGAAGTCGGCATCAACCGCAACCAGTTCCGAGATTAGGATTGTGTCGTGGTCTGGAGCGACTATTGTGTCTTTGTCCTTCACCGTTTCGTGGATGAGCACCGGGATTGACTTCGGGTCTGGCAGGAACTCTGGCGGGAACATGGGCAGGGGTGCAAGTCCGAGGGTGGCCATTATGGCCATTCCGGCTTTAATCTGCTCGTTGCTGAGCTGGTCTGGGTCTATGTTCTCTTCGAGCAGGTGGGAGAGTATCTCAGCCGTGTCCTCCGGTAGTGTCTGCCCGAAGAGTTCGCCGATGAGTGGGGCCGTGCTCATGAACTCGACCCACCAGAGCGGATGTATCTTCATCTGTCCTGCAAAGTGGAGCATGAGCATGTCAGCCGGTAGGGGTGCGCTGAAGAGCATCTTTTTTATCCCCGGTTGCTGGAAGCTGACGTTGATGCCGTTCTGAGAGAGTGCCTGGGTGATGTAGTTCAGCTCGTCGGGGTTTGCGAGGTAGTCAGGCAGGTCGTTTGAAAGCGAGTGGTATTTTACGACTATCATTGCATCTCACCTCCCGGCTGGACGACCGGGTAGTTTATCGGTATGGCTACTTCTTTCTCGGTTATCTCGACCTCTATTTCCTCGTGCGTTCCAGTCGGGACTTCTATCCCGTTGAGCGATATTGTGAGCTGGAACGGGGTGAACGGGACTGCTCCGTCTGCCTGCATTGGCATTGAGAGCTGGTAGATGATGAGTATCGTCTTGAACCTGCCTCCGAGTTCGTTGTATTTCTCGAACATCATGCGCAGGGCGTTGAGCGAGGGCGTCATGAAGTCCGGGATGTATGAGCCGAGGAACTTCTTCTTACCGTCTCTGGTTATGCCGATGAGGGACACCATAGCCGGGTTTCTGAACAGGTTTTCAAGGTCAACCGGCGCTCTGACTGCCATAGCACTGAGGTTTACTGGCTGAGGCTCCTTTGAGACCACCTCAAAGACGGGTTCTCCTGCCCTGAACACTTCCTCACCCTCACCGGGGCCGGGCACGATGAGGACGTCTCTTATTGGCTGTATCGTTGCAAGGAGTTTCTGCGGGATTATTTCTCCGGTGTCGGAGGTTATCTCTATTATTCCGTAGAAGTTGAGGAGCTTTCCGTTGTCGAACTTCTGGCTCGTGGAGATGACGGCTTTCCCATCGTTGGCCTCTGTGAGCTGTTCCGTGCTGTGGATTTCGACAACTCCTTCCGTGCCTTCGAGCATGGCCTTTATGTTCTTCACGTAAACGGGGGCCACGACTATTGAGACCGTCTTTGAGAAGGGCGTTCCGAGGTTGACCACCCTGACCATTTCAGGCTGGGGGAACCTCTCTACCTCTGCGCTGGCCTCGATGAAGGGTATCGGGTATTTTGCCTCCGGCGGGTTCTCGCTCGGGCCGGGTGCGATTACCATTTATCACCACCTCCCAAGGTCAACTATGACAGGCTCGTTCTGGAGGTTGTTTATCGTTGCCTGGAGTGCTCCAATGGCCTTGACTATCTCATCGTTTCCGAAGTAGGTCATGAGGTCTTTCTTGAACGCATCTCCGTCCTTGACGTAGTAGCCGAAGGCCTCAAAGCTCGCATTGCCTTTGCAGGTAATCCCTATGGTCTGGCCCGCTATCTCACCCTCTACGACGAGTTCCGGTGCTGTGTTGACCACGCTGAAGCCTGCTGGTATGCTGTCCGGCTTTATGGTCATTGCCTTGCCGTTGATTGACAGGGTAACGCTGTCGTCCGGGTTCTGGAACTTGAGCCTGAGGTGTAGCCTCATAACTGAGTTCCAGGTCGCCTCAGTCCCGGCTTCGTTGATAGTGTCCACTCCTGAGAGAAACTCCCACATAGAACCACCTCCTCAAAGGAAGGATAAAGTGAGGGAAGAACCCTCAGACGGTCTGGATAACGTAGCCAGCGTTCGAGACGAAGGCGCTGGCCTTCTGGGCGATGCTGGCAGGCTTCGGAAGGAAGTAGTTGGCGATGCTGTTGATTATGCTGACCATCGAACCGATGGCCATGTAGCGGAGGAACAGGTTCTCCTTGCCGAAGCTGTAGAGGCCGACACCGACGAGACCCTTGATGAGGATGTCAATGACGAGGGCCTTGAGCTTTCCGCCCTGCTCCTCGGCCTGGGTGCTCTCCTTGGGCTTGAAGATGGCGTTGTAGATGGTGGCGCTTATGAAGTCGGTAACGAAGCCACCGGCCCAGACGCCGAAGGCTATCTTTGCCTCGTCGGCGCTGAAGTATTCCTTAACGGCGTTGAGGTTCATCATTGCTTTTCACCCCCTCAGACGGCCACTATCGGGCCGACCTTGGCCTCGACAGTTCTGAAGACCTCGTTCCAGTCAACGGCGTTGTACTTCTCTATGCTGACGCTCGGAAGTATCCTCCTGGTCGGGATGAGCTTAACCTGCATCTGCTCAAGGATGTCCTCCCTTCCGCTGGCGATGAGCTTCTTCGCCATCTTGAGGAACGCCGGAACGCTCATGACCTTCTCGACGCCGGCGTAGCGGACGGCGACGACACCCTTCTTGCCCTTGAGGGCGTGGCTGTCCTTGGCGAGGTCGTAGAGCCTCTCAGCGACCTTGGCAGGGACGCCCTGCTTCACGGCCTCCTTGACGAACTCCTCCTTGCTGGCGTACTTGTCAATGCTACCGAGCTTCTTGCCCTTCCAGGCGACGGCCCTCTTGAGGTAAACCCTCTCCTCTCCCTCAGGGGCACCGAACGGGGTTCTGCTGATGCTTACCCTGTCGTTGTGGAGCAGGTCGGCGAAGTCAATAAGACCGGCCTGTGGCTTGGTCTTGAACAGCTCTATCATGTCTCAACACCTCCGTGTTGTTTTGGGCAGGGAAAGCCCCTGCCCCGTTCTTTCCGTGATAGAGTATTGGAACAGGCTTTTAAATAAGTTTCGTGCTGAGAGTGGTAAAGAATGGGAAAAAAGTTCAGATGCCCCACCTGCCGTAGGTGCGGTGATAGACGAGGGCACGCCATACGTAGCTGGAAAACCTTGGGTCGCTCGGTGGGACTTTGAGTGCCCTTTCGACGAACTCTATCGCTCCGAGCATTTCGCTGGTGCTGTAGGTCTTCGAGAGCTTGAGCAACTGCTCTATGTTCTCCCTCGCCAGCGGGTTGTTCTTCTGCATGTATTCGATGACCTTCATAAGCTCCAGCGGTGCTGTCGAGGCGAGGTTTCTGAGGCTCTCTGGCGGTTCCGTAGCCACCGGCGGGACTATCTCGACTTTCTTTCCTTTGTCGAGGTTCTTCATGAAGTCCTTAAAGCTCATCCAGCCGGTTCCACCGGTGGCCGGTGCCGTTGGTGCTGTCGCTGAGAGCAGTTTGGCCAGTTTTCTCCTGAACTCTGCGAGGGTGATAGATTTGAGGTTCGTTCCCCTGCTCGTTACCGTCTGTTCATAGTAGCGACCGCTCTCCGGGTCATACCAGAGATAAATGCCCTCTGTGTAGAGGTCAACCCAGCCGTAGCCCGGTATGTTGACCTCCTTTACACGGTGCAGTATCTTTCCGTTCCAGATTAGCACCTGGCCGTCAACCTTTACTCCCTCGTTCTCGGCATTCCAGAGGAAGCGTTCCTCTTCGGGTTTAAGCCTGCTCCTCCTGGCTTTTTCCTTAAGAGCCTCGACCTTCTTCTTGACCAGCTCGGCCTTGATGAGGCTCTTCGGGTTGAAGAGGGACGGCGCCTTTACCTGCTCAGGGTTTGGCAGTATTAGATTCTCCTGGGAGAGCAGGGTCTCAATATCGCCCTCTATGGCCTCAACTGTCTTTGGCAGGAACATCCTGAGTGTATCGAGGACTTTCTCGACGTTCTTTATCGTCTCCTTTATCTGCTCCTGGTTCACCGTTGGTGCGGGTTTGATGAGACCGGGAAGAAGTCCTGGCGGGGCACTCTCAAAGCCGGGCAGAGACGACAGGTGCTCTATGTAGTGGGCGAAGTATCTAACCAGTATGTCTCTGAGGGCCTTTTCGGTCTGGAAGGAGAGGCCCTTTAGTGGTATCTTCAGCCCGCTGGACTTTGCCGTTGTTATGGCCTCCTCAATGTATAGGAGCGCCTTTCCGAGTTCCTTGAGGATGCGGTAGGCTTTCTTCGGGTCTTTCTCGATGGCTTCAATTGCCAGCGGTGAACCGCTGAGGACTGCATAGGCAAAGGGTGCGTAGCCGTCTGGCCCGTATTTGAGGAGCACCTCTGGCTTATACTGGCCGGACTTTATCTTTTCTATTGTGCTCGGACTGAGTTGAGCAGAGAACAGTATCGCCAGCGCCCTGTTCTGCGGGTTCTCCTGCATCCTTTTGAGCAGGCTGAGGGCCTTTTCGAGCATGACGTTTTCAGCCTTAGTCCTGGTCAGAGCTGGTTTTTTCCTCGGACTGAGCAGTCCGGCCCTTGAAAGGGCTTCGGTCGCTATCTCTGATAGCTCCTTGGCGGAATAAACCTTCTTGAGCGGGCTGTTGACCAGGGCTGACTTGACCTTCAGGACGAACTGGCGGTATTCCTCGCTGTCCTCACCCCATAGCTCATCTGCCACGTCCCTTGCGAGGCTTATGGCCTTTGCAAGTGCCTTTATGACCAGCTCCTTCGGCGGTTTTGCCTTGAACTCTACCTGGTGGTCTCTGGTGGAGATATACCTTGCGAGCTGGGGTTCAATCTCCTCCAGCATGAGCGGGTCGGCCACGTAGTATGCGAGCGCCTCCGCCCCGCTCCTGTAGCCATAGGCTTCCGGGTTGGTGAGGACTTCCCTCACGAAGTCGTTCTCGAAGGGGTTGTTGAGGTAGCCGACGCTCGGCTCGTCCTTTATGAGCATCTTTCCTGCCTCGCTGAGCAGGGCTTCAAGGTTCGTCGTGGGTGTTGCCCTTGCATAGTGCTTCAGCATGGCCCTTACCGTTGGGAAAGCTTCGTAGTCGAGGCTCTGCCAGTCGTAGTCGTCAACGTCGCTTACGTTTAGTAGTCCGAGCTTTATGAGCGTTCCTGCGACGCTTTTCGGAGTGGGCCGGGCGTCAATGAAGTTCCTTATCGGCGTCCTCTCGAAGTTTATGGTCGAAAGCTCATCCCTTAGCCCGCTCATTCCTCACCCACCCCGTAATCTTTGTGAGGTCAACCGGCTTTGGTATTCTGTCGGCGTATTCTCCGGCTATGGTCTTTATCTCCTTCTCCGTAACTCCAAGCTTTGCCAGCTCTTTTCTGAGTTCCTTATCGCTCATGCCACCGTTGAGGTAGGTCTCGATGAGGCTCACGGCCTTGAGCATTTTGTCCGCCCACTTCTTCTTTGCGAGGGCCTTGGCGTATTCCTTTCCTTCCTGAGTCATGAAGAAGTCGAGACCACCTCTTCTCCTGACCCTTGCGAGCGTCTCCTCGGCCTTCTGCTTGACCCTTAGGAGCGCTTCTCTGCTCGCCCTTATTGTGCGGAGAATTCTCTCCTTCTCCGGAACCTCTGCTGGCTTCTCCTCAATTTCTTCGACCTCTGGCGGTTCCCCTTCGTCAACCTTTCCGATGTCGCCCATCTTAATCCAGAACACCTTGTCCGGTTTGAGGAGCGTTGCGAGCTTCCTCGCTATCTCTTCCTCGTCCGTCCCCGGTGCGTAGAGGTAGTAAATCCTCGCTATTTTGCCGGGCTTCCTCCTTATGACCCTACCTATCCTCTGTATCAGCGTTCTGTCGTTCTTCGAAGTGCTGGTGATTATGCCGATGCTCACGTCCGGGAAGTTAACCCCTTCCTCGCCCTTCTTCACCAGTCCGAGGACACGGATGCGCCCTTCCCTGAAGGCGTCGAGGACTTCCTTTTCCATCTTCTTGTTCTTTATGATTTTGCCGACGAAGGGGAAGCCCTTAATGCCGTATTCGTCCTTGAGGTCTTTCATCAACCTTATGAGGAAGTCCTGTCTGTCAGCGAATATCATGGCCTTCTCGTCCGGGTGTGCCTGGAGTATCTTTGCCGTAGCCCTTGCCTTGTTCCTGACGAAGTTCAGCAGGGTCTTCTTGAGGTTAAAGAGCTGGAAGAACTTCCTCACCGCCGGGTCGTCCATGTGCTTTCCGAGGACTGCCATGTTTGCCGTGCCGTAGTGGCGGAACATATATTCGTAGAGCTTCTTTAGCTGGGCCGACGCTTCCTCATACTGGGCCTGGGCCTCCGGGCTGAGCGGTGTTGCGACGAGATACAGGTAAATCGGTGCAAGGTATGGCTTCAGGTCTTCTACGGTCTTCTTATAGACGATTGGGAAGTAGCGCTTGATTTTCTCGACGTAATAACCGCTACCGTGTGGCGTCGCCGAAAGTCCAAGTATGTCAACCCCGGCATCCCTTCCCTCGGCGTGTATCTTCGAGAAGACGTTATCGAAGAACTTCTCGGCTGATACGTGGTGGCTCTCGTCGAACACCCAGAAGCGGTAGCCTCTCCTCACCATCTCGTCGAAAAGGCGTGGGTTCATTGTGAGGAGCTGGTATGTAACGATGGCCACCAGTCCGTCCTTCTTCCTCGGGTCGGTCGTTATCCACTCTTCAGGAAGTCCGAGCTTGACCAACTCGTGGATGTGGCTCTGCTTGAGGGCGTTGGTAGGAACCACTATGACCATCTTCGGGAAGCCGAGGCGCTCCCAGGCGTAGAGGGCCACGAAGGTCTTACCCGCTCCTGTCGGTAGCTGGACTGCTCCGAACTTTCCTGCCCTAATCCAGTTGTCAACTGCCTCCTCCTGATAGGGCCTCGGCGGATAGAACTTCAGCGTGGCGGTCTGACCGTTGTAGTTCACCCTGACCGTGTAGGTGTCCATGCCACCACCTCCGAAAGTGTTGGAAAAATCAAAGCTCCTCCTCGAACTCCCGGAGGATTTCCTCCTCTTCCTCCGGGGTGAGGAGCTTGACCTTGGAGAGGTCAATCTTTGGCGCTTCGAGAGTTTCTGCCCTTGGGAAAGGCCGTCCCTTTGGCTCCGGCATCTTTGTGTTGAACCTCAGCTTTATCGGCTCCTGCTTTATCGGGGCGAGTGGTAGGTGCTTCTTCTCTCTTCTGACATTGAGCAGAACTTCTCTCAGGACTTCCTCGAACTCAGGGTCTTCGAGGGTCATGTAGGGTTCAATATCGAGGATGAGGTTTACCAGCCTGTCGAGGTTCACATAGGAGGTATCGAAGACCAGCTCTCCCCTCTTAAGGCTGTTCTCGACGAGTTCCTGCATGAAGGTCTGAACCCTCTTGTGGACTTTCTCGATGTCCCTGCAGGTTCTTGGACTTGCACTCCTCATAAATGCACCGAGGCCGTTCCTGAGGATTGCTCCGAGGGTTACCGGCCCATAGTCGCCCTCGAAGACGGGCACTTTATCGAGGTCAACCGGCTCGTTGGCCTCATACACATAGTCTATGGCCTTCTTCAGGTCTTCGATGAGTTCCCTCTGCTCTTCGGGGAGGACTCCTCTAATCAGGTTGTCGAGCTGGTTGCCCGTGCAACCGAGGCGAAGCATGAGCAATGCCAGCTCGTCGTAGGCCTCGTTGAGGAGCGAAACCCCGAGGGCCTTGAAGCGGTCGAGGTTTTCTGGCCTCTTTCCGAACTCTTTGTAGGCGTGTGTCCAGTAGAGGACGAACTCAAGGTCTGTCCTGTCGAGTTCTCTCTTTGGCCTAAACTTCATGCGACCACCCCCAGTATTGCGGTCTGGGTGTTAAGCTCCCTGTTCAGGAGCGGTTTCACATACTTGTCCATGAGGGCGTTATACACCAGCCCCCATAGCCATGTCATAAACCCAAGGACGGCAAAGGCGAATAAAACCCTGAGAGCGTCGGTTGCGCCTTCAATCACTTCCACCACCTCCCAAAAGTTCTTCGAACTCTTCTTCAGCCTCTTCTTTTGCTTCTTGGACGTCAATCCCTCCCCAGTCCCAGAGGAGGTTGCCCGCTGAGTGTTCCGTGTCCGTAACCCTGTCAACAAGGAGTATTAGGTCTTTCAGCGGGTATTCGAAGGGACTGTTGGCCCACTTCTTAAGCTCTTCGTAGGTCTTGACAATTTTTGGGTAGGCGTCGAGGTAAACTATGTTCTCCTTATAAGCTTCGTAGAGCTTTTCAACGCCGTCGTACAGGACGTCCCTTACTGTATAGTAGATGCCGAGTATTTCAATGTTCCACACTATCTCGTTGAGCGCCGATGGGTCTCCGCAGAAGTAGCCGAGGTTGTTCAATGCCTCTTTGAGCCTCTCGATGAAGCCTTCCCCTGTTCCGACGCAGGTCTCCTCGTTCTCGAACCAGCACTCAAAGAAGTCGTCGTAGTCAAAGTGCCCGTGACAGGCCAGCCAGTTCCTCAGCGTCCTGTAGGCGAAGCATAGATACTGGAACGCCAGCTCCCTGAGTTCTTCGATGTCTTCCTCGGTGGCCATGCCATACTGCTTTTTGAGTATGAGGAGATAGAGCCTCTTCACGGTGTCCTCGTCGGCATAGGCGTCGTTGTATGGTGAGCAGTAGGCCATCGCTGACACCTCCAGAATAAGAATAGTGGCCCGTCGTTAAAAAAGGTTCGGGCGAGAAGAGGGAAAAAAGACCTCAATATGGCATTCCTGGCTTGCCTGGCCCTGCGGGTGGTGCCGGTGGCATTGGTGCAGATGCTCCCCTAAGGCTCTGCTGGAGTTCTCTTATAGCTTCGATAAGCTCTGCCACATCCTCCTGGTATTCGTCCTTAACCATCGTCAGAACAAGTATCGCAAGGATGGTCTCCATGTCGCTTAGCAAGGCCTGGAACTCCGCCCTTGCGAGAGGTTCGTTCCCTTTCACGGCCCTTATCCTCTGAGCCGTAGCCTTAAGCCACTCGTGTGCCCACTTTTCCCTTTCAATCGGGTCGGCCTTCAAAATGTCGGTTATGAGGCTCATCCTTCCACCTCCGCATCGGCTTCGGAATTAATTGGGTCGTTCACCTTTTTAAGTTCTTCCTCAAACTCCTTTATAACCTCGTCCACGTCAACCCGGTATTCATCGGGGGTGGACTTGGCCTCGTTCTTCTTGGGCTTCGGTTTGGGCGGTGCCGGTCTCGGTGGTGCTGGAACCGCTACGTCGGGCTTTACCGGCGCTTCCTCGGTGACCTGTTCTTTCGGCTTTGCCACCACTGTTGGTCTCGGTTCCTCAGCCGGCTGTATGTGTTCCTGGACTGCCGGCTTTGGTGCCGGTGGTTGTGGCTTCGGCGCTGGCGGTGCAGGCTTGGGTGGTAGCTGGCTGTTATAACCCGGTTGTGGCTGACTATAACCTGGTTGTGCACCTGCGTAGGGGTTGCCGTAGGCGTATGGGTTCCCGTAGTTCATCGGCATTCCGCCCATTAGGCCACTCATCGGGCCTAACAGGCTCAGGAGCGGGCTTAGGTTCTGCAAACTGAACATGAAGAGGCCCGCCCACCAGGGCATCTTGTCGAGCATCTTTTCATAGATGTCCTTGTCCTGGCTCATTCCGAGGCGCTTCTTAAGCTCCTCGTAGCGCTGTATCTTCATCAGGACACGCTCAAGGACTTCTTCTGGCTCTTCGCTCTGTGGTTTTATGCCGAAGGCCTCTGCTATGCTCTGTCTCATCTGCTCATAGAACATGCTCATCTGCTTCATCTGCTCTAAGAACTGCTGGAACTGCATAAAGCCCTGGTTCTGGAGCGGGTCGTTTAATAGCGCCGGGTCAACCTGCGGTGGCCCTCTCGTGAACTCCCTGGCGAGTTCTTCTACTTCGAAAAGGTCTCTTGGGTCGGGTATGTCCGGGTCAGGCTCGACGTCAACGTTTCCGGTGTCGTCAACGTTGAACCCGACCGTCCAGAGCGTAACGCTTCCCGCTATCGTCCTTGGGTCTGGCATGTAGCGGAGCCTGACGATGTAGTAGTCGAGCAAATCGGGGTCAATGCCTGCCTTGGCCAGCTCGTTCTCCACCATCTCCTTGAGGGTCGCCCAGCTATTGCTCGATATTTGGGTGTAGCCGTCTGGCTGAGCCAGAGGCAGGGTCTCTTCGGTCACTTCGACGTCGTAGAGCTTGACCCAGTTTTTTCTTGGCTTACCTCTCTTACTCTTCTTGAACGTCAGCGCTTCAATCCTGAAAATTCCCTGTCCGGGCTTTATCTCAACTCCGTTTGGGAGCCTGACCGCTTTACCGCTTTTCTTGGGCGTCTTGATTTTTCCCTTGATGCGGTCGAAAATGCCCATAGCGTTCACCTCACGGGCGATATTGAACTTTGGAAATAAAAGGGCTTCGGGCTGGATTTGGGAAAATATTTCGCTCTGCGGGTCGGTGGTGGTTTTGGCTTTTCGCTGGTGGTCTGGTGGTTTTCTCGCTCGCTGGTGCTGGTGTTGGCTGGCTGGCTCTTCGCTTTGTTAGGTCTGATGGTTTTCGGGTTATGTGCGGGTGTGTTCGGTGATACAAGCGCACATCTGGACAGTCTATAACTCGGTTATGAGTTATAACAACGTGGTTATGGATTATAACCCGGTTTTAGTTACTACAATGCAGAAAAGGGGGTAAAATAGCGTTGATATTCGAGTTATTCTTTAAAGTGCTCTTTTTTGCTCAATGGTGCTCAACTTTGCGCCTTAATGTGCACCTTTTACCTATTACTACTAACTGTAGTAAACCGAAAAGCTTATATAGGGGAACCTGCACAGGTATTAGCGGGAGGGCCGAGGAAGAGGGAATGAAGGCCCGCCCTCACCCGCACCCTGCCCACGACACCCATGAACAGGAAGACGAGGCAGGGGGGCAGGGGCGGGGACGGGTGGCGTCTGACCCTCGGAGGCCCGATGAAGCCATCACCACCCGCCGAGCGCCCGTTTCGGGTGGTGGTGGTTGGGGGCGAGGCTAAACGCCGATGACACGCCCCCCCGCCCTTGCGGGCGGGCATAGGGGGGACAGGGAGGCAGTAAAGCGGTCTCTCTCCTTCTCCACCGCCGAAAGCCCGCTTAGTCCTCGCTTTCGCTCAAAAGAGCGGAGCGAGGGCTGGCGGGCAAAAAAAGAGGTTGAGGTGGTGGAGATGGAGAAGATAAGGTTTGTTTGGGAGGTAGTAAAGAACGTGAGCACATACGTGGCAAGGAAGGAGAGGAGATACGAGGACATGAAGAAACTATACGAGGAAATCGAGAACACGATACAGGAACTCAAGGAAGTGAGGGACATATCAGAGAAAGCGGAGGAGTTCGGTGTTTTAAAAGTATCAACGGGATATTATGGGTATTCTGTTGGGTTCAAGAACGGAGAACTATGGTTTAACGTTAAGCTAATCGGAGAGAGAACAGGAGAAGACCCTGAACAGGTCAGGGAAAGGATAAATAAGGATTGGAAAGAGGCTCTTAACTGGCTAATAGCGTTCGAGGAGGAGCAACTCAAGAGGATGAAGGGATTTCTAAAGGAGGCTGAAAAATATCTCGTCGTCGAGGTCATAGACGACGAGGATGAGGAGAGCGAAGAGTATTAACGCTCTCTTCCTCTTTCTTCTTTTCGGCAAAGGTGGACGAGGGAGAGAGACCGCAACAGCCCCGCCGTCCCCCGAAAGCCCGACCAGTCCGCCGTTTCGCATTTTTGCGGGCGGTGGATTGGCGGGCAAAAGAAAGGAGGGATGGAAAAATGTTTCTCAAGGTCGTGGATGTGGATTACCTTTTTCCACCGCTTAACCCAGTCACGCCGAACGCATTAAGGGACTACATAAAAGAGAGGCTCGGAACGTCAACAAAAGTCAGAATAGAGCGGATAACGGTTCGCTATGAAGATGCGCTCGTTGGAAAGGCGAAATACAAAGGAGCAACGATATACTACATAGCCCGTAAAGATAAGCCCGTCATCATAGCTGAACCGACGAACAGCGACCGCCTAACCCACGACGAGCTTATAGCGATTGCAAAAGGCCCGCAATTATGGGGTCAGCTCTTTGGCAGGGAGTATAACGCAAAGTTCAGAATTTATGACGGTGAGAGGCTCATAACAGAATACGACGAAACCATAAGGGTCGTATCGCCTGACATCATAGACACAAAAGACCAGATAAAAGTCATCGGAGAACACTATAAAAACAGGTATTCGGTGGACGTGAGGCAGTCAAGAGAAGCGAACGCAAAAGAGATAATGAAAACGAAGAGCTATCTTTACATGGAGATAATCAGGTGGAACAGGAGGACAGGAACAATAATCGTGAGCGGGAACGCTCACAACTGGGAGTGGTATAAGCGGAATGATTTAAGCCTTTTCTTTGGCTGATTTTCTCATTTTCCGGGAAAGGACGGCGGGGCTGGAAAAAGGGCGCTCCCGCTCCCGTAAGCCCGCTTTTGGGCAAAAACACGGGGGTGGGAGTTATGAATGTGGAGCGGAAAAGGGTTTACGGACGGGTGCATGAGGTCTTTTACAAAATCCACGACAGCCTAAAGCCAGAACACCAAAATACTATTTTCACCAGTTCACGAGGAGAACAGCGGGCCTCAGTGGTTCGTGGCGTCGCATACTCCTACTGGAAGCCCCAAGGTGCTATTTTTGGCCCTCATGGTCGGCGCTTTGGAGTAATTGACTATAACCGTTACTCCAACACTACGGCGAGCGATACTTCAACGATAGCCTACGCTATCAGATACCACCGTGAGAAGGACGAGAACGGCGAGGAAAGGACGGTAGAAACGCTCCCCGTCCTCGTCGGGAGCCTTGACGAACTCCTCGAAATCGCTACGGGAAAATCAAGCCTTTTCAGGATTACGCCAGAGGACATAGCAACAAACGAGGGCTATTTAGACGCTATAAAGGACTTCGAACTTTTATGGGTCGAGAATGACGATTATTGGGCCTACAACTACGCTATAAGGGTCAAAAACTACAGCGAGGATGGAGACCTCTTCATATTGTCCTATACTGACCCCGACGCTCCTAAGCGGGTCAGGGAGACTTTCTACTGGCTAAAACTCACAGGAAAGGAGATTGAAGAGGCTACGGGAATGAGCGCTGAAACTTTCGCCTTAAACGTCCAGTCCAGCGGACTACAATGGGTACTTGAACAGCTCCTCGAACCACCAGAAGTCAGGGAGGCCAGAAGGAAAGGAATTCCCTTCATCAGGCAGGGAGACCTTTATTTCATCAAGACCAGCGAAAGCACCCGCTCACTCAAGAACAGGGCGATAATCTACTGGAAGCGCATAAAGAAAGGCAAGGACTGGCACGGGCGGACAATCTACGATTACCAGCCAATCATTGACCCCGACGAGAAAGGAAAAGAACCAAAAACCTTTATACCGCAGAAACCCGACGATTACCAGTTCAGGGTAGCCCTTCAGGAGGCTTTAGACCTCCTCGGCAACCACTATCCGAGGGAGGTTATTATCCTCGACGAGCCGAGCCTACCAGTTTACGTTCGTGGAAGCGTTATTCACCAGAATGGCGACCACAAAGCGGTTAATCTGGGCAACAAATGGCATTTAGTAGTTCAAGAGAGGTTCCATAGCCGTATAGATAAGTATCAGGCAGGTATCAACGGCTCGACGATGATTGATTGATTTTCCCTTTTTCCCGCTAAACCGCTCGGTCGAGAGGCCGAGCGGGGCGGGGCGGAGAGCGGGAGCGCCCTAAACGGAGGTGGAAAGGGTGATAGGGGCGATAAGGAAAAGAATTGAGTTCCTACGCTACGATGCGAGCGCCTATCCAGAAAAGTTCAGGAAGCGCTTTTACATTGAGGCTATAAAGAGCGACATACGGGACAGTTTTACCTTATGTGTCCTTGACAACATCAAAAAAGGCAGATTGGGGCTGGCGCTCAAGGGAACAGTAGAAGTAGCAAAGAACGTGATTGACTACATTTTGGCCCGCCTCTTCATCTGATTTTTCCCATTACAATTCAAGGTGGTGGATATGGCGAGGAGAACTGATGCGGTTTACCTCACGAAAGTTATTCCGCTCCGTCACGACGAGGACGTGAGGAGAGCAATTGGGGACATGGGCAAAAAGACCGTCAGGGTAGTTCAGGGATACAGGGTTCTAACAAAGCTCGATGAGGAGCGCAACACCAGAAAAACCTTACTAATCCCGACTAACTATAAAGGGACGGCCTACCTCCTCATCACCAGCGCAACGCATATCACGGCAGTTAAGAGCCTCACCCAGCAACTTAACCAGTTTTTCGGAGACTATAACCGAGTTATAGAGCACCAGCGGAGAACCACCTATAAACACTTCAAGGTGCTCGTCCACTTCTGCCTCTACGCCGACCCAGGGAAGGAGACCTTTGAACCCGTAGCTATGGCAAAACTCTACTCAGACGTTCCTATAAAGTTCAACAACCTCAACGAGACTACAGAATTTGCAAAGCTCCTTTTCGAGAACGGGTGCAGGGACAGAAAAGGGCACCGTCTTGCGATACCAGCGGTGAAGACCTACGACCAGATACCCGAAGAATACGCCACGCTGAAAACGAGCGAATACGTTATAGTGAGCACGAGAGAGAGGAAGAGCCTCGGCGGAATATACAGGACGAGATACTTCCTTCTCCTCGCCCGCTGACGCTTTCTTTTCTTTGCGTGAATAAAACCGGAGGTGGTTAAGGTGAGAAGGTATAACTTCAGGATAAGGGTTGAGGACGATGTGAACGTTGAAGAAGTCCACTCAAAGTTCAGCGCCCTTTTGAGGGACTTCATAGAGATTACCGAGGCAGAAGCGGTCGAGGAAAAGGACAATGTAGAGAACGGGAACGGCATAATCACAAGACGCCAGAAGTTCAAAGGCGAAGACATAGACGGAAACCCGATGGCGGGCGAGATATACGAGCGGGAAGTCCTAAGGGCAGGCCACGTCATCAGCTACACGGTGGAGGTGGAAGCGTGGGAGGAGTGATACTCCTCGAAACTGCGGACGTCCTCAGCGACGACCTCTTTAACCGCCTCGAACCGTTGACACCAGAGCTACAGCAACTCCTTGAGGAAACGGGCGACTGCGCCCTCACCTTTATTTTTACGCTCTCAAAAGAGGTTTACGTCCTGCGCTTTCCGAAGAAAGAGGAGTTAAATGAGGTCTTCAGGCTCGTCGGCGAGGGAAAGGCCCTCGCCCTCCTCTGAACAATTTTGGAGGTGGTGAAAATGGAGGAGAAGAAAGGCCCTGTTTGGGGAGATACCGAGAACAAAATCCGCTATATACTGGAGCGCATCTTCGACCCAGAATGGGTCGGAAAGAAGGTCGAGATAACGGTTGACAGCACGGGAGCGTTGCCGATGAAAGGGCGCCGTTTCGTCAAGATATTCACCCATCCAAGGCTTGGAGCGGTGAAAGAGGAGGAACTCGACAAAATCGTCGAAGAATGGCGCAAAGCAGTCGAGCCATACCTACTCTACACGAACCACATCCACTATAAGACCGCAACCGTGAGAGGAGGTAGCAAGCTCTACCTTCTCTACGACAGGTGGTTGGAGGGATGAGAAGATGAACCTGCCCCCCCTCCCTGTCCCTCCTTTGCCTGCCAACTGCAACGTCTCGATACGCTTTAAGAAGCGCCCAAACAAGCGCTCAAGGGTTAGAGGTCTCTTTTTTACAAAATGCATGACCCTCAAGACCTTCGAGGCCCTGAACCTCCTACCGCCCTATGAGCTTAAGCTACTCGACCAGGGCTGGCGAACGGCGAAGGTCGAGATACCCGTAGCGGTCGAGGCCTTCGTCTCGAAGGCGGGAAACCTCACCATAGCGGTGAAGTTCAGCAACACGGCACCACTGAAGTTCAGCAAGACGCCGACAAACGACTACGCCTACATACTCACTTCCTTTCTCCCGCCGGAGAAGATACAGCCCTTCAGGATAAAGACCACCCAGGCCGTTTTTGTCCCGGAAGAGAAGAAAGCGTTTTATATCTTCCCGCCAAAGGAGAAGTTGAGGGAGGCCGTGCCCGAATGGATACCCAAGAAAAGGGCATGGCTCGGCGACTGGAGGGATTGGTCATGAACGACTGTAGAAAACTTCTCGAAACCCTTCCAAGGGACGGAGCAAAGACAGTCCTCTACAAAGAGGCCGAGAAGCTCCTCCAGATGGTCGAGGAAAGCCCAGGTGCAAAGGTGGCAATAGCAGGACAGTATGGAAGGCTCCACGACCTCGTGGAGAACTTTTCAAGGACGCTGATACTCAGACCGAGCGAGGCAGAGGTCTATAAGCGCTTCCTCATCTGCATCTCGAAGGTCTTCTGAACCGCAAGCTTTATTTTTTCCCACTCTCTACCGTTCTGCGGTGATGTCGTATGGCGGTTGAACTGGAGGTAGATTTTAAGGGACTTGAGAAGCTCGACAGGGACGAGCTGGTGGTGTTCGGCTCTGAATTTGCGAAGCGCTACCCTGAGGAGGCCAAGGCCCTCTTCGACGGCATAGCGGAGGAACTGAAGGATGACGCCATAGCCGACGCCATCTATGAACACGCAGACCCGTCAACGCTGGCAGAAACTCTCGTCAAGCTCGACGAGAACACCGCCGAGGAGCTGGCGGAATACATTTACCAGAACCTCAGCGGTTTCTACAAAAACCAGTTCCTCAACGCAACCGAGCTGATAGAGGCAGACGAGTGCGAAAGGCAGGTAGAGGAGGCAAAGGAGGAGTGCGAGAATGGAGCTTAAACTCGTCCTCGACAACGAGTTCAAGACCCTTTTCCTTTATATGTGCGGTAAGCTCTACGAAGGCCGACCGGAGCTATACGACAGGCTTTACAGCAACATAACTGAGGCCCTGAAGAGGGAACCCGCAACCTTCAGGAGACCACCAAAGGCCAGGGTTCCAGAGGTCATCTCACACCTATGGGGAGTGAACATAGGCGAGTGCGTTCTGGTTCGGAACAAACTTCTGGAGAAGGGTCTTATGTCCGAACTCATACCGCTGGATGAGGAACCGAACCCACAACCGAAAAGTTTATAAACTTATGTCGCCTAACATAAATCGCAAAACACTTCGGAGGTGTGTCGAAAATGGAGCCGGAGTATATGAACCTTGAGGAACTCCTTGCCGTTGAGAAGCCCGACGAGCTGATGGACGAACCACCGATGAGGGCCAAGGTGCTCGACGTCAGGGTCGAGATGAGGCCCATAAGGCAGGGTAGCGACGAGAAGGCGCCCTATGTCGTCTTCGTCGTCAGGCGCCTTGCGACCAAGACCGAGGACGGCTGGAGGGAGAGCCTCAGCACCAAGCCGTTCGGCCTCTACTACAAGAAGAGCAAGCGCAAGAACAGCAAGTATGGAAAGCTCATCGAGGCCCTCTGGCAGGTCGCTCCAGACCTCATGCAGAACGCCAAGACCCTCAAAGACCTCGCTGGTGCCATATTCGAGTGGGAGATGAAGACCATCCAGCTCGGCAACATCAGCAACGTCCGCCTCTGGCTCCCGGTCAAGCTCGTTGACGTCGAGCCTGTTACCGAGGAGGAGCAAGAGATGCTCCGTGCCAGGGAGATTGAGGAGCAGAGCGACAAGATTGCCGAGGAGTTCGCCAAGGAGGTGCTCTGATGCCTGCCATTTTCCTTTCTCTTCGCTATCACGGCCCGGTCGAGGGCTATCCGAAGGACGGCATCGAACTTGAGCCTACAGAGACCCCGCTCATCATCCCGGACGGCCAGGGTGGCATCTATCTCGTCGCCATGCGCATAGGCCCGACCCAGAAGGAGAAGGAGGCTATAGCAAAGGCCCTTGAGGCCCAGCAGAGGAAGCTGGGCAACCCCGTCAAGGTCGAGGTCGAGGACGTGAGGGAGAAGGACATACCCGGTGGCAAGGAGACCGAGATAGCAATCAAGGTCATACCCATCGAGGAGACCAAGAAGGCCGAGGTCAAGAAGGACGAGAAGACCATCAACGTCAAGCTCGAATGAGCCTTTTCGCTCTTTTTTCCTCTTACAACTTCCCGGAGGTGTTTCTATGCTAATCTCAATCTTCCCCAAACCGGACGCCAGAAAAGAAGACTTCTCCGTCGAGGTCGAGAACCTCGGAGACCGCTTCAAAATCACCATCAGCTACCCGACGAGATACGGCTTTTTCAACCACGTGAGCTTTTACGTGCCAAAGGACGTCTATGTGACGACACACCAGACGAGCGGGGCCAAAACGCTCTACTTCAACATGCCACCGAAAGACACGCCCGTCGTTGAGATAACCTTCTTCGAGACGGTCAACCCGGAGGTAAGCAGGGCCTTCGATAGGATAGTGGCCAGAATATCCGAGGAAATTACACCGGTTGAAGAACTCATACGCCTCGGAAGGAAAATCCTTGAGGAGTGCGCCCAGGCCAACAAAGCCTTTGAAAAGACCGAGCCTCACGTGAGGGCTTTCTTCGCCAGCCTAAAGAACCTCCTCGGAGGTGAGAAAAGGTGAGGCTCTATCTCGATGGAGCAAAGAAGATAATAATGCGCATCGTCAACGCAAGCAGAGGGGATGCCCTCCAGGTGGAACTGCATACCGGGGCAGGGATACGGCTCTTTGCCCTCTCCCTTCCAAGGGAAAGGGACGCAATACTACTGCTGAACGACAAGGGAGATGACAGGAAGAGATACGCAGGGCTTCAGATAATAGACCTGGTAAATGGAGAGCCTTTCTTCACCCTCTACCTGCCAGCAAAGATGGCAGACGCTATGGGCGAACTCCAGAAACAGCTCCTCGGTGAAAAGCCCTTCTCCGAGGTCGTGATAGAATGAAGCGGGAAGCGGTGCTCTTCGTGGCGGTTCCGGAGGCAGTTCAGAGAGAGGGCCTCATGCTCCCTCTACTCGGCCCGGACAGAAAGCCGAGACCAACACCGCTCTATCCAAGGCCCGGCGACCTTATCTACGGCATACCCTACAGGACAAGGCAGGTTCTCTATCAGAGGGGCCTCGCCGTTCCGGTGGTCTTTGACGACGAGCTGAAGCCGAGAAAACCCAAACCTCAGATGAAGCCGAAGCTGACCCGTCTCCAGAAAGAGGAGCGGAAGAAAAAGCAAAAGTCTCTGTTCGACTTCCTCGGAGGTGGTGGGAAATGAGGCTAAGCCCGCTCCAAAAGCTGGTCATATCCTCTGCCATATTTTGGCCGGCTATGTTCGGAATAGCCCTCGGTATAGACCACGCCATACTACCAAAACCTGTTCTGTTCACAATCGGAGCACTAATCGGTGGAGCCTTCGGGAACTATCACAGCAGACTTATCCGAGAGGGTTGGAAAGCGAAAGGTTTATAAGGCTTTATGCATGTATGCATAAACGGTGATGTCCATGCCCGAGAAGAAGGTATCCCTCGACGAACTGCCCCTGCCGAAGGACTTCGTGGAGTTCCTGAACAGGCAGGAAGAGGAGGAAATTGACATAACGAAGGCCATCTCCGAGTTCTTCAGCGTCCCGCAGGAGACGGCAGAGAAGGCCCTCGACGAGATAAGGGAAGAGCTTTCGCAGATTTTCCACCTTGACGAGGCAGAGGAAGGCAAGGACGTGACAATGGCGACCGTTCTCTACTCTCTGCTCAAGGCAATCAAGGCAAGGCCGACGCTCATGGACTATTTGAGGCTCTACCACGCAATCAGGATTTTCCAGAAGCTCAACTGGGAGGCAAACATACAGATGGCCCGGAGCGACCCGGAGGCCCTTGAAAGGCTCCTCCATATGCTCGGCAAGGAAAACCTGCTCAGGAGGCAGGTCGAGATAAACCTCGCCTTCCTCAACGACGGCGGAATGAGCATACAGCTCAACATACCGCAGGACACGCTCCGCATTGTCGTGGACGAGATTTATAGGAGGGCGATGGCCCACAACCTTGCAAAGGCCGTCGTGAGCCTTACCTCTCCACTCATGCTCTTCAAGACGCTCGGAGGTGAGGGAGAGTGAGCCTCTCCGACCTCAAATCTTTTGCAAAGCAGAAATACCTGCTCGTGGGCGACACAGGAACGGGGAAGACCAGGACAGCGGTGGAGCTGGCAGTCGAGTTCGCCAGGGCTGGAAAGACAGTCCGCTACATTGACACCGAACAGGGAGCGACAAACGAGTTCATCTCCATCTTCGAAGAACTCTACGGCTCGGTCGAGGCCGGAATAGAGGCCCTCGGAGACAGGATAGACTACAGGGTGGCGATAAAGCCAAACGAACTCATCGAGGCCCTCAAGGACGCTACAAAATACGACCTGCTGGTCTTGGACAGCTATTACCCGCTGGTGCAGGACAACATAAGGCTCTATGTGAGGGACTTATACCTCGCCCAGGGCTACTACAAAATCGGAGAGAAGAAGATACCCATCGAGAACCCTGAGACCTTTACACTTTCCGGCTTCATGTATCAGCTCGCCAACGAATTCGAGAAGAAAATCTTTGAGAAGCTCCTCGAAAGCAGGACTAACATAATCTTCACCACAAAGCCCATACCGGACGACAAGAGCGACAAGAGGAACTGGCTCTACGGGTTCTTCGACGTGGTTCTGCACCTCTATAAGACCAACAGCGGTGAGCACCTGGCAAAGGTCGTCAAAATCAGAGGAAAGAAGCTCAACGAAGCTTTGGCTGGAAAGCTCGTCAAGGACTACACGGGAATACTCAAAAAGCTCCTCGTCAAGGCCGGCCAGCTTGAGGCAATGGAGTAACGCTTTCCTTTTTTCAAAACCGTCGGAGGTGGTGTGGATGAAGAAGAGGGAGTTTGCGACCCTTGTTAAGAACCTGAAGGAAGACGTGGTGCACAACATTGAAGTCCGCAGAAATGAGCTGAACGAGAAGGTCTGGAACCTCAGAAATGCCTACGAAGAAGAGGTCAGGAAGGCCCTGCTTGAGAGGATAAAAAGCGGAGAACTCCTGAAGAACATAGATATCGAAGCGGTGCACATAATCACGGCAAGGTTCAGGACAGACGAAGGCACAACAATTGTGCCGACCGAGTTCTGGCTCGGAAACTTCAAGATACGGGACGACATACCGCCTATACCCGAAGAACTCAAGAAAGCCCAGATAGAATACGACAGGCTATCGGAGCTTAGGTTCAGGGCAAAGAGGCTCCTGGATGCATGGAAGCTCAAGGGCATTGAGCACAAGACCTACAACCGGGAACCCTTCCCAGAGGAGCTTTGTCCCTATGTGAGCGAGGAGTTCAGGGAGCTGATAAACTGCGGGGGGGAAGAAGAATGAAAGTCCTCGTGGAGGTCGGCCACGACCTCCACCTTTTTGAGGCCGTAGCGGTGAGCCTCGAAGGCCAGGAGGTCAGCATAACCCTGCCCACCCTTGAGATAGCGACCGCAGAGGTCAGCGAAGAGATGGCAGACTACGCCCGGCTCCAGCTTGAGCAGGGCAACGAGACAATCCACATCAAAGCGGATAAAATCAGGTTCTCCCACGTGATAGTCGTGACGACGCAGGAGGGATGAGGTATGGTGAAGTGGAGTAAGCTCGAACCCTACGCCGAGAGGGAGAGCATCGAGCACGTCTTCAAGAGGAAGGGAACCCCGCTGAACGTTACGGTGGTCAAGACGAGGAAAGGCGAGGCAATAAGGATACTCGCCAAGGTCGGCGAGGGCGTGAAGAGCAAGAACGTTTACGACTACATCTACAAAGAGGAAGACCCGAACCTGTTCAAGGCAGTCAAAAAGCTAATCAAGGAGGCAGAGAGCGATGCTTGACCGCCTGCTATCTTCCTTCATACCTACCGACCCGTTCGAGGCAGTTATCAGCTTCATCGAGGGCGAGGACATAACCCTGACCATCGGCGATAAGCTCAGGGTCGAGCTGGTAATCATCAGAGACCCGGAGCAGAAGAACGCCTATAAGTTCCGGGGCCGTCTGGTGAGGGGACATGAATAACCGCTCCTTTGCCAAAATTTTTTTCCTCGCCGGAATTGTTGCAATAATCCTGTCTCAGTCCGATATGGCCGTAGAAGCCTTTGAGCGAGGAGATATAGCAACCAGCGCCTTTATAACGCTGGTAATATTTGGAGAATTCCACATGCTCTACCTGTTTAAAAGGGCGGTGGGGGTGTCTGAATGACCCTGGCAAACCACATGGAGATTTTCGACTACGAAGACCTCTCCTTTAGAAAGGAGTTTGGCAAGAGGCTCTTCCTCCTCGGACTGAGGAGAGGAGAGGCCATAATACGCCTGGCAGATGACGACGTGCTAACGCCAAAGAGAATGTATTACCTCGGCCTGTGCGATGAGATAAGGATTAAGACCGGGCCGAGGACAACCCTCAAAGTCTATGACAAAACCCTTAAAATCCTGCTGAGTAGATTAAGCTTCAAGGTGGGGTTAAATGTCAGACGTGCCATCGTGGATAGTGGAAAAGGTCTATTCGACCTTGGACGACTGGAAGACGGCGATAGAAATCTCAATCGAAACCGATCTGAGGCTCGAAACAGTGAGGAAAGCACTGGAAAAGCTGGAAGAGGAAAGGAGAGTGTGGCGGGATGGCCCGCTCTACATAAACCGCTACGGGAGGCGGTAGCATGAACCTGAAGCCGAGCGGAGAGTTCCTTGAACTCGTCCCTGAGAGGCCGGACATGATACCGCTCCAGGACTTCCAGAAGTATAAGTTCTGGAGGCCCTACCAGAGGGAAGCGATAGCGCTGGCCCTCCAGTACTTCCTTGAGGACGACATACCCTACGTTGTCCTCAATGCACCTACCGGCTTCGGAAAGAGCCTCTTCGCAATGGCGACCTCTGTCATATTCCTCGGACTTGAGAAGGGTGAAGAGGGCTTTGAGTGCACCCAGTTGCATGCGGAGAACTGCAAGGCCTATGTGGTCACCGAGACGAAGCAACTCCAAGACCAGTATCTCGAAGACTTCCCTGAGCTGATTAAGACGATAAAGGGACGCTCAAACTACCCGTGCCCGCTCCTGAGCGACCCAAAGCTTGGAATATACATGACTGCGAGCGAGTGTATAGAGAGAGCCGGCCAGAAGTGCCCGCTCAAGGGCAACTGCCCATACTTCCAGGCAAGGGACGAAGCGGTGCGCTCACCGGTGACAATACACAACTACTCCTACTTCCTCAACGCACTCAACTACACCCGTGTCTGGCCGGAGGCAGACCTGCTAATCTTCGACGAGGCCCACCTCGCTGAGAACAAGCTGGCGGACTTCGTGGAGTTCAGGATAACCTCAAGCCAGCTCCGCCTCCTCGGAGTTGACAGACTGCCGAAGATTAGAACTCCTGAGGAACTCATGGGCTTTCTCTACGAGCTGGACAGGAAGATTGCAAGCCAGATAGTCGAGACCAAGGAAAAAATGCTGACGGCGAACAAGAACGAGCTTAAAGACCTCTCGGAACTGCTCGACAAACTGGAGAGGTTCCAGCGCAAGGTGAACTTTATCATGGCAGAATACGACGAGCAGGGCTGGCTCATGGAAGTCCTTGAGAACACCCTCACGCTGAGGCCGATATGGGTTCACCGCTGGGGAAGGATGCTCTACAGGCACGGCGACTATGCGCTCTTCATGAGCGCCACGATAAGCCCGAAGAACATCGAACTGCTCGGAATTGAGCCGGAGGACATAGCCTACATAGAGGTTCCCGCAATCTTCCCGGTGGAGAGGAGACCAATCGTAATCCCGGAAGGCTCACCCTGGATGAACAAGAGGAACTTCGAGAAGACCAAATACAAAGCTCTCAAAATCCTCGACAAGATACTCGACGTCCACTTCAAGCTCGGACACAAGGGCCTAATCCACACCTCAAGCCACGAGCAGGCCGAGTTCATCATGCAGAACTCAAGGCACAAAGACAGGCTCCTCTTAGCGTCAGGAAAGACGAGGAACTCGGCGATAGAGGCCTTCAAGGCCTCAAAGGAACCGGTTGCTCTGGTAAGCCCAAGCCTCCACGTCGGAGCGGACTTCAAGCATGACCTTGCAAGGTTCCAGGTCATCTTCAAGGTGCCCTACCCAAGCCTCGGAGACAGGAGGACTTACATAAGGAAGGAGCAAGACCCTGACTGGTTCCAGATGGTCACCGGGCAGAAGCTCGTCCAGGCATACGGAAGGACGAACAGGGCCGAGGACGACTTCAGCGTTACCTACATCATAGACGCCAACGCCGTCCGCTTCAAGAACAACCCCTACGTGCCCGGCTGGTTCAAGGAGGCCATAGTTGACATGCCCACCGCTATAAAGTGGCTCTCCGCCTTCCTCAAGGAGCAGGAGCAGAAAAAGTCATAAACCCTTCCTTCCTACCTTTTCTCCGGTGGTGCCCATGAAGGAAGAGGCGCTAATAAAATCCATACAGACCAAGTTCCAGGAAGCAATCGAGGCCACGAAAGCCCTCCGAGAACTCAAAGGCAACCAGAGCGTTATGCTATGGGGCAAGCAATGGAGCACCTACGACCTTGAAAAACTCTTAGAACTGTTCTCAAGGGTGGCGGGAAGATGAAGGCGAAGGAAGCCGTGCAGGCCCTCATCACGGTCGGCCTTCTACTGGCCCTAACGGGAGCGGTAATAGACAAGGCCGGAAACGTCTTCGGGCCTGTCTTCGAGGGCCTCGGCTTCATACTGATTGCCTTCGCCATAATCTTCCGCCCGTATGCGCTCCTTGAGCTGGTCATGGACTATCTCTTCCCCGAATTTGAGGAGGTCGAGGAAGATGCTGACCGAGGACGAAGTTAACAGGATTTTCAAGCTCGTCCGGCCCTTCGTGCCACCGGACAAGCTGGCAGACCTGAGGATAGAACTCGAAAAGCTCGCAACGAAGGAGGAAGAACCGCCCGACGTCTTCTCGGTTGAAATGCTCATAAGGGACGTTGCGAACCTCGTCGGCGAGCTGGTGAAGGTAAAGACCCTTGAAAGGACAGGCTCGAAGGACATGGCCATGATGGCGTCAAGGGTGGCCAAGGCAACCGTCCACCTGTTCGTCGGGCCGAAGATTAGGGAGCTGGTGGCTTACTCCCAGGTAAGGAGGGTCGGGAATGGAACTCCATGACGTCATAGCGAGGATTATGGAGCTGGTCAACCAGGAGCCGAGGTATTACGCCGAGCTGGTGAGACACTTCATCAGCGAGGAGGGCTACTCCTGGAGCTACTGGGCAGAGAAGGTCGGACAGGCCCTCTGGATACTCCTTGAGGAAGGCAAAATCGAGAAGGTCAACCTGAAGGCCGGAGAGCTGGTAACTTCGACCATCTGGAAGCCCTACTCGCTCTACTATCCGACAAAAGAACCACCGATTGGCTGGGACAAATACAACAAGAAGGCAAGCAAAAAGCTCCTCCGCATCGGCAGGCTGTCGCAGATAGGCATGGAGAACGCAGAGATTTACGAGAGGCTCGTCTATGAAGCGGTGAAAGCTCTCTACCCCGATGCGGAAAAGACCGACTTCAAAAGCCCGCTCCCGGACATCTACGTGCCAAGCCTCAACCTTATAGTCGAGGCAACGACCCGCTTTGAGTTCCCGATAACGAGGAACTACCTGCTCTGGAAATACTACCACCTCGCAAGGCCGTTCAACCCGGACAAATACTACGACGAGGCCTACCTAAACGAGGAAAAGCCACTAAAGATGCTCGTCGTCGGGCCGATAATCAGCAAGGAAGCGTGGGACTTCGTGAAGAAGGGCCAGTTTGACCCAGAGAGCGGAATTCCCCAGGCCTTCCAGACAAGGGTTCCGGCCATAAAGGTGATACAGTTTCCCAAGACGAGCAAAGCCCACGCTGGCTGGCCCGTGTTCAGGAAATACCGCTACTACGTGAGCTGGCTCGAAGAATACCACCGCAAGGTCTATCTGATGCCACCATACAAAGAGGCAAAGCGCCGTCTCATAAATGCTCTGCGCAACGCCATTGAGAACTGGAAGGAGCAGGAGCAGGTGCTCATAAGCTCCAAGGGATGAGCGAAACGCTTATAAACTTTTCTGCCATTTTTGTCCGTAGGGTGGTATAATATGCCGACGGCTGACAAGATACCCCCAATCGTGAGAACCTTCACAGCGCAGGTCAGCCACGAGGGAAGGGTAACGATACCAAACACGCTCAGGAACCTGCTCGGCATCGAGATGGGCGACTACGTTACGATGTATCTCGTCTCTGTCCTCAGGGAGACGGGAGAACCAAAACCGATTGACCACCTGCCAAAGCCGACAAGGACTTTTACGAAGCTCGTCATGAGGGACAGGAGGGTCAACCTACCAGCGCCGTTGAAAGTGTCTGCCAACATAAGGAAGCACGACTATGTGACCCTCACAATCGTTAACGTCCTCAAGAGGGGTGATACCAATGGTGATAAACCCCCTGAAGATTGACGACGCCATAAGGGTCTTTTCCAGGGGCGAAGAACTCGGCATGGACGAGGAGAAGATGAAAAAAGCCCTTGAGCTTTACTCCGAGCTTGAGCAGTATGCCGACCCGGAGGCAGTCCTTGATGAGATAAAGAGGCTGAGCAGAGTTACAAAGCCCGAAAACGTTACCAAGTTCCTGTCCTTCTCAAGGAAGCTTGCGGAGGCCTTCTACACCCCCGCCACATACTCGCTCATACTCGCTCCAAGGAAGGGCTACGGCTACCTGCTCACGAAAGACCCGGAGTTCTCGCCCTTCGACGGCCAGATAAGACCCATCTTCCACAGTAGCGGAAAGTTCGTCATGAACTATATGGTGGCCTTCACCCTGCCGTATCCGGCAAAAGAGCCTGTCGGAGAACCGTTCAAACCAAAAATGAAATCACGCTCGCCCCTCACCCCCACCCCCGTTTAAGAACCGCTCCAGGGCACGGGCGGACTTTTCTCTTTTTTCCACTTCTCTGATAAAGCGCCTGATTATATCGAAGAGCCTCTCGTCGTCCCTGAAAACCGTAAACTCTTCTATCGTGTCTCCAGTCCGCCTGTCAACGACCCTGACCTTCCCGTTGGGTCTGTCCGTAAGGAAGAGGTAGGCAAGCATTTGAACTTCTGCGCCGGTGAGGTAGCGCTCGCTGACGTATTTTGTGCCCACCGTCTTAAGCTCCTCGACCGAGTTCTCGTCTATGTAGTCCGGAACACCCCTGAGGACTACGGTCTTCCCGTCAACCTCGAACTCCTTCTCGAAGAGCTGGTCGTTAGTGTAGCCGAGCTTTGCGTGCCAGTCTTCGCCGAGCTTCATCTCCTTCGTCTTTGGCCTCTTCCTGCCAAAAAAGGTGTCTATGGCCTCCCTTGGAGCGATGACAAAGCGTCCAAGGAGGTGAGGCCCTATGTGGAGCTTACCGTCCTTCCAGCCAGCCATATTCAGCACACCCCAGATATGTTCACGAAAGAGATATAAAAAGGCTTTGCCAACTTCATACCTGGCCCGCCCGTAAGGTTTTTATATGCACCTATGCATAAAGGGTAAGGTGATGCCGATGGAAGAGGTCAGGACAACAATAAGCGTGACCGAAAGCGAGGCAGAGTTCTTGAAAAAGAAGAAGCTATCGCCCTCTACGCTGGCAAAGATTGCCCTCGACGAGTTCTTCAAGGGAAAAATCAGCGAACTGGAACTTATGAACCTGCCCAAAGGTGGCAACGTTAGAGTAACTGTGCTCGTGCCGAAGGAGCAGAGAGAGAAGCTCAGGGAACTCGGAATAAACCTGTCATACCTCGTGCGGGCCAAGATAAGGGAGCTTATGGCCTGAAGCCTTCCTGCGGGGGTGGGGAAGGTGGTAGATTTAAACAAGCTCGACGCATGGGTCTATCTCAACCTCGACCCAGACCTGTTCAGTGAGCTGGACAGGGAGGAGATAGAGAAGGAGCGCTACTCCTCTCCAGAGGCGTTCGTCAACAACATGCCACAGTCGCTCAAGGTTGACAGGCAGGGCAGATACTACGTCAAGGTGCCGAACGAGCTAATCTCCGCCATCAAGTCTCTCGCAACTCTAACGACGGAGCCTCTTCTAAGGGCAATTACGAAGGCGACCACCTACATGGCCCACTACGGCTTTGTGAAAATACTGACCGAGACACGCTGGAAGGAAGCATACAGGCTGTCGAGGGCTATGGCCATAGGGATGCCGGCAATAAGGGAGCTTTTCGGCAACGAGGGCCTCGACCTGCTGTTCTCACCAGTGATTGAGCACGAAGGCCAGACGAGGAGAATATCGCTCTTCCCGCTGTTCTACGACATCGAGAGCAGGACGATGAACAACGTTGACACCATGACGGCTGTATTCGGCCAGCTCCTTCCGAGGGACTTCATAGTCACGTGGGCACTCGCAAGAGCCGTCAAGGACAGTCTGACCGCTGAAAGATACGGCCTCTGGAAGATTGGGGACGAGTTCGAGGCTAAAATGAGGGCCAAGGCAATAGAGACGCTCAAGAAGAAGACCGCCCTGCTCAAGATTATGGCCTCCCACCCGGAGTTCGACGACCACCTGCCTGCTGAGAGCATCGAAAAGTTCAGGGCCTACATGGGGGGTCTGTGATGGAGCTTGAGAGGGCTAAACTAAGACTGCTCGGAGAGAGAAACCTTGAGAGGACTAAGCAACGCATCTACCTACCTTTACTCAGCGCATACACGACGCTATCAAAGTTCCTCGACGTATCGAAGCAGGTCGCTATGGGTTCAGCACTTGCGGTGGACAAAGGGACTGAGAAGCTCCAGGAACTCGACGACCTCCTCTTCAAGGCGGGAGAACTCTATAAGGAACTCCTCATGAGTAACTACGCCATAGTTGCGGACGACCTGTTCACAATCCTGAACACGGATGAAATCAGCAACGCAAAGCCCTTTCCGAGTTCTCCTGCCTGGGTCGTCTATCCACCCAACTACCAGCCTTCGAGGGTCGTTTCTGAGGGCTTCGCAACCAACTACCGCCTCGCCAACGGTCTTCTGCACTCCTCTGTTGCAACTGAACTGAGGCTCGATGAAATCGGGAGAAGGGTAAAGGAGCAACTCGATGAACTCATCGAGACTGAAATCAGAAGGAAGAAAGCCTGGATTGAGGCCGTAGAGAACGCCATCTAAAGGCCTCCCTCTCCATTCTCCGCCCGAAAACGTTTTTTAAACCCGCCCCCTATTCTAACCCTGGAGGTGTCTCCAATGCAGAAGGTCATGGAGAGAAAGCTCACCATACAGGACAAACCGCCTTCTCAGAGAACCGTCTTCTCACGGATAAGGGCCATAGGAAACAGCATAGTGGTCAAAGCGGGCCTCAACGGGACTACGGGGGCAATGCTACAGGTCAACCTCTACCCGCAGGGAACCCTGCCGAGACAGTTCGGAAGGATTATCCCGAAGATACCGGACGCCGAGCCGATATGGAACGCCAAAATCATACTCACGCCAGCAAGGCCGTTCTTCCTCCAGTCCTACAGGATACCGAACGGGAAATACGACGTGCTCGTCCTGGCAGATGGACAGCCGGTCGGGGCTATGGAAATAACCTCAGACCCGTTCGGCGGGCCTCTGCTTGAGGCGATAATACTCCTCGGCCTTGCGGTGGCCCTCTACTATTCGATGAGGAGGTGAAAGGATGCCCTGGACTGAGATTGAGGTTCAGACTGGAGAGGGCGAGGAAAAGATTAAGATTTACATGCCGGCAACCAAGAAGGAAGCCATCGAGCACATGACCAACATCGAAACGGCTGAGATAACCTTCTGGCCCTCGGCAGGGATAACCAAAGACATGATTGAAAACCAATACTCCTGGGCCTTCGAAATAGTCACCCCCGCACAAAAGACCGTCAAGTCCCTCGCATTCAACCCGAACAATCTCGGAACAGCAATGCTGACGCCTTTTGCAGGTGGCGGTGGAATTCTGCCCATAAGCACGGTAGCCGTTGACACGCTCCGCAACATAGCGCCAACCCTGGTGGCAAAGGACGAGGAGACCAACTCCGGCACGCTCGTTGCGTTCTCTCCAGGAGTATGGCTCTACTTCTTCACAGAGGGCAGAGGAATTCGCTACATAGAGCTTAACGAAGGTGGCGGTGGAGGCCCGACACCAACAGCCGTAACCAACCAGCCGTCAAGCCCGTTCAACGACTACATCCTCTCCATAGACCAGGTTGTCTTCGGCGTTACCGACCCTGCAACCGTCCTCGGAGTTGCGGTTCCATTCTGGTGGGACGACGACCTTGGAAGCAACCAGATAGGCCCACTCCCGATACTCCACAGCCCGATATTCGACGCCGTGTATGCCCTGCTCAGGTGGCTCGGAGCAGACCAGTTCCTTGCGAGAAAGACCGCCCTTGCGGTAACCCTCTATCCGGCAGTCAGCAGAAAGCCGGTTGACATAATGCAGGTTTACTTCAGCCCCTACCCGACGATAATGAGTGCAGTCCTCGAAGTTGTCAACGCCATAACCAACGGCCACCCTGTCCAGTATGCGCCGATAGCGTTCAACCTCTCCCCGGACGTGCTCAGCTTTACCCAGGCAGACCTCGACAAGCTCCACGAGCTACTCACGACCGAGTTCGACTACAGGGTTAGCAAGCTCTTCGACACCCACACATACCCCGTCCCGCTCAGCTACTCCTCCCCCGGCTTCCTTGACAAAAACTCGCTCGACAGGCCCTACCTCGCCATAGAAAAGCCCCTCTTCGAGGCCTACCAGAAAGTCCTAAAGAACGGAAGCGACGTTGACGCAACGGTAGCAACAATAAGATACAACATGGTCGAAGGAGCGCTCAGCCTTTTTGGCCTTGTCGAGTGGTTGCTATGTGAATACGGAACACTCGGCGACATCTGTTACAACGCAAGTGCCTTGAGAAACCTTAACCCGCCCGACGACTACCTGGCCGACTTCTATGCCCAGGCCTGCTCGTCCTTAAGGGACACAAGAGGGATTGAACCGGAGCAAGGCGTCTGCGGAAGGAGCAACCTCACGGCACACTTTCAGCAGAAAATCCTGCCTTTCCTTAAAAAACTCGTCAACCAGGACAGCACCTTCTTTGAGAAGTGGCTCACCCAGAGAAGCTCCGCCGACGTTGGAACCGCCATGTCAGACCTGTTCAAGGAAGCCAACAACGCCGGCCTAATCTACTACATCCCGTCAACCACCGTCGGCTACGCCAAGACCTCGCACGTATGGCTTGAAGGAAGGATGCTCGCAGGCGTCAACGGATACCTCACGATACAGTTCGAGGCCACGAAGACCTACCTCCTCGAAGTGTTCGGAAAGAAGTTCATCGAGACGACCGACGTCAAGAAACAGCTCGAAAAGGGCAAGGCCCTCGCAAACGCCTTTGCCCAGGCCCTCGGGCTGACAAACAGGTTCGTGATTGACACCGAGACGAAGTGGACTGCAACGCTCGCCAACAACAAAGAAGTCACCTTCAAAGGCCCAACAGGAGCAATTGCAGAACTCGAAGACCGCTACATCATCTACGCCTTCGTCCCGTTCAAGAACACCTGTCCGTTCACCAACCTGCTCAAGTTCCATTGGAACGAGGAGCAGAAGGCCTGGGAGGTCATCCCGCTCAACCCGGACGACCCGACTACAGTATGGGACGTTGAAAAGGAGATGCAGGATACAGGATGTAGTGCCCTGATGCTCACTACCAACGAGCTGATGGCAAGGTTCGGCTACACGATAGCCGACAGGACGGCGGAACCACAGATAGCCCCGATATGGGCGGTGGCAATCATAGCGGTGGCGGTAGCGGGTGCCTACATGGCCCACGCCTACCTCGAAGGAATGAAAGCCATGACCCAGATGTTCACCCTATACACCAAGACCACCCTGCAGATAGCCAGATACGTCCACGAGGGCCAGGAATACACAAGGGACGTCTCAAACAACGCCACAACCATTGCCCAGTCAACCGCCAACCTCGTCCTCTACTACTGCACCAAGAACCCGGACAGCGAACTCTGCCAGGACGCACTCAGGAAATACCTTGACATAGCTAAGCAGGCCCAGGACATAAACCAGCAGGCAGAGAAAGACATCAACAGGGGCAACGAGATACTCCAGCACATCTACGAAGTCTATTCCGACAACTACCGCAGGACTGTCGAGGAGATGAGCAAAGCAAACCAGCTCTTCAGCCTTGAGGGCCTCAAGACCCTCGCACTCTACGGCCTCGGCTTTGTAGTCGGAATTGCCGTCATCCCACCTCTGCTCACGACGGTAATCACAAACTCGCTCAGGAGTGCCTCAAGGGGGTGATTTAACATGGCAATGTTCGGCATAAAGTCAGTCACCAACCCAGTCCTCAGAAAGCAGATAGTCAAGGCAATCGAGAGGGCCGAGAACATCCTCTACAACTTTTTCGACATTGACCTCTCCTACATCTCCTTCTATGAACCATTGCCCTTTCCTGAGGAGGGAACTATCCGCTGGCAGAAAGTCCTCGACACCAACATTGACATCAGCCACATTCGTGGTAGGAAGTGGAACGAGACAGACGCAGTAAGAGACCTGCTCCAGAACGTCCTCGACGAGGACGACAGGGCAAGGGTCAGGTTCAACCCGCAAAAGGACGTCATACAGCCCTATGCGGATACCGTCCTGGTGTGGGACTACGGGCCTGGGATAACCATTGAGGCCTTCAGCATAGGCGGAACCAAGGCTACACCCTGCGAGAGGGGAGGTTTTGGGGAAGGATTAAAGCTCTCCCTCGGAACGATACTGCTCTCAAAATACGACCCAAACAACGAGGACTGGCCGTCAGCATACAACGGCGATATAATCTTCGTTAACAAGAAAGGAGAGGTCTTCGTCCCGGTATTGCTCTCAATAACCGGCAAGGTCGGCAGGGGAATTCAGGTGGCGAGCAGGGAAGCTTGGCTCGGTGTAATCTACGGCAAGATTAAGGGCAAGCCAAAGATAAAGAGGTTCATACCGGACAACTTCGGAACGCTCATGATACTGCCGGACGACCTCGAAAGCCCCGAACTTGGGGCCTTCAACACAACCAAGATTATAAGGCTCCTCATGCCCAAGGGCAGGCCAACCTTCATAGCTACAATGCCCCCAGAAGTTGACCCCGAAACCCACAAACTAAAAGGCAACTGCCTCAAGCGCTACGAAATCCTTGACGAGCACCCGGAGAACATCTACATCGGCGACCTGCTCTTCCACAGCGCAAAGGAGGACAGCATGCTCGGATACGGTAAGCCAGCGGTGTTCTCCTACAACCTCTGGGCCAACCCAATGACCGGAGAGATTGAAAGCTCAAGGAGGAACTACACCCTCAACGGCGAAGCAAAGATGGCGGTCAAGTTCTACCACCTCTGGACAGAGTTCGCCAAGAGAGACCCCGAAGGAGCAGTCGAGGCTCTCGTTAAAATCCTCGAAGCCAACTATGACAACAGGGAAGACGTTAAGGGCAACATCTACATCATCAGAGACAGGGTGGGCGAACTTAACGTTGACATAAACCTCAAAGACGAAGAGACCAGGGAGATACTCTCGGAGCTTATGACGAGGGCAATCTCACGCTTCCTCGGAAGGCGCTTCGGAGGAAAGCCAAACACAATTACCATAGTCTCGCAGGGCACCGCTGGCTTTGAAGTGGCCCTCAACGAAAAGGGCGAAGTCCCAAGGGACAAAATAGTGATGCTCAAAATTGCTCCCAACGAGATAAGCTCTCTCGGAAGAGCGCTCTACGAAATCGGCAACGACAAGATAATCGTCATCTATGACGCAAGCTGGCCGGCACCGAAGTTCAAGGACATGACGACGGCAATATACGAAGAGATGGCCAAGAGGTGCGACGAGGCAAAGCCAGACCTCAACGGAACCTTCGCCCATGCAATCCTCGCAGGGCTGGAGATTGGCCTCATTGCCGAAGACGCCTCCGGAAAGGCCCTCATACAGCTCGATGCAGGGCCTAACGCAGGAGACGCTCTTGGACTTGCCTCTGCAACGAGGACACCCAACGGCGTCGTCGCCAAAATCTATGTCAGCACCCACTCGGTAGCCAAGGACAAGAGAGGAGCACTCAGGATTACCTGTCGCAAGTTCCCGAACGTCCTTGAGACGCTCATCCACGAAACGGCCCACGTCTTGCTCGCCATAAGGCACGGCTTCGAATACATGGTTAACGACATATCGGAGGACTTTGAGAGAAACCTACAGGGCCTCGCTACACTAACAATGTTCAACAAGGAAAAGATGCTCTGGATGGGCTTCCACGTGCTCCCGTGCGTCGAAAACCCGTTCAGGCCGGCTGACTTCGCAGACATCCTCAACGACTTTGGAACGGCCTTCGGCCCCTTCGCCTTCGCAAACACCAGCAAGAAAGTGACCTGGGAAGACCTCGACACGCTCCAGAAGAAGGTAAGCCACATGGACAGGGCCAAAGAGGTCATTGACGTCCTCAGGAGGGAAGCATCGGCAAAGTTCCCGAAGTTCCCGCTCATCGTTGCAATCTACCAGCCGGGCAAAGAGGGAAAGATAAAAGTCCGCTACGAGGACTACCCATTCATGACTTCAAGCTTCTCAAGATACGCAGAGTTCCCGTGCAGGCTCAGGGGCAGGTGCAAGGACGTAGAAAAGGCAAAAGCACTCTCAGCAAAGAGAATAGCTCTCGAAAGGGCCTACTTCTCGATGGAGAACGGCACGGTGGTTGCGGTGTTCTACCCATCGTTCGACAGAAAGGAGAAGAAAGTCACATACAAAGCGGAGGTTGCAGAGGTGGTCAAGAACGAGGCCGGCAAGACCATACTGACATCGTGGGGAGAGACAATCGAAGGCAAAGCCACCACCGTCCGCAACAAGGTCAAGAGCATGCTCGACGAGATAAACCGGCTCGCAACCGGTGAAGTTGAAATCAGACCAAAGAAGGCCTTCGACTGGAGACAAATTTTCGGGAGGGGTAGCTGATGGCGGACGTAATAGCCATCAAGGGGGATAAACTCGTCTCCGCCCACTTTGAGGGCGAAGACGTGGCCTATATCTTCAAAGAGGGAAACTCCTCTACCGAAATTGATATAGAGGACGTTGACGCAAAGCTCAGACAGGCAATTGAAGAACTCCTTAAAGAGGTTGGAGGTGGTAAGGCATGACCGTATTCGACTACATGAGCGTAACGGCCAAATACAACTACTCGAAAATGGCCGTTGACATAACCATAACCACCAAGTCCGGTTTCTACAACAGCATACCCTCAGAAACTTCCGCAGGAATGTTCACCGGACAGGTCAGGTTCGACGGGAGGCTCAACACGGGCCAGACAGGTTCCACTACCGTATGGGCTGACGACAACCAGACCTACAGCTTCAGCATATCAAGCCCCGACGTACCAGACAGCGTTACCATAACCGTCTATGCAGGCTACTCAAAGACAGGCCCGCTCTCCGAGAGCGAGAGTAGCAACACCGGCCAGTGACGGCCCGGTGATGGCCTATGGTAACAATCTACCGCTACAGCTACAACGAGATTGACGTTTACTTCGGCGTGGACGGCTGGAGCATCTACGTGAAAGCCGTCCCCAAGGACACCAGCATAGCGAGGGTAGGCTACACCCTCCTTAACTCCAGCGGTGATGTGGTTCCAGTAACGCAGAGGACTGAGAACGTCAACGGCATGGACATGCTCGTCCTAATTCCCGAAAGCCCAATACCAGGCCAATACACGCTCCAGGTAACAGGATACAACAACCAGAACCAGGCGGTAGTGGCGCTCAAAATCCACACCTACCTGCCAGGTGGAGAAGACCAGAACAGCGACCAGAACGGCTCAAACAGCATCAACACGGAAGAACTCGAACAGGCCCTAAAGACCTACCTAAAATACCTCGCAATCGGCATCGGAGTTCTCATAGGCGCCTCAATCCTGCTCCGCCTCGTCAACGTGGCCCTCGCTGAAAAGAGCAAAAAGGAGGAGAAAACATGAAGACCTACCTGTTCGACGACAGGAACAGCTTCATCCATGCCCTACTCGGCTTCATCTTTGTCCTTTTCCCACTAATCGGACTTATCGGCTGGCCGGTGTTCGTCTATTATGAGTGGCAGGAGTTCGAAGACCCGGTTGCCACGATAGGCGACATATGGGAAGCTGGCATAGGAGCCTTCGAAGCCCTGTTCCTGCACTACGCACTCCACATAGGCCCGTTCTTAGTCCCGTGAGGTGATGAGACATGGCGGTTACAGACCACTTTGACGCATACTTTCAGGTGAACGGAACCAGGATAACAGTCATCATAAAGACAGACGGAAGTCTCGGAACGGAAGCGCTGAACACAGCATCGGCAAGGTGGCAACAGTGCTCCGACAACACCACTCCGCCCTATGAGGTTTACAGCACGGCGAGCGTGGCAGACCCACAGGCAATAAACCTCACCGAATACTGCTTCAAGAACCTCTTCCGCTTCCACGTGACGCTAACAGACAACAGCGGAAACTCCTACGAGGCAACGACGATGGCCTACAACTCAGGAGAACTCAACAACCAGACCTTCACCCTTGACATTGACGTCGGCAAACAGGAGACATACGACGCCTGGGTCAGCCTTGAAGTCCTGCTCCAGTCAAAGTCTCTCCCACAGCCCACCTCAACCTGA
>Ga0256831_1000086_pt1 | contig 46171 bp, 58 predicted proteins | sample 132544metaG_FD_189087 | JGI IMG/M metagenome (GOLD analysis project Ga0256831, IMG submission 189087) | Hydrothermal vent microbial communities from Lau Basin, Pacific Ocean - 132-544 | ecosystem: Environmental > Aquatic > Marine > Hydrothermal vents | place: Pacific Ocean: Lau Basin | collected...
CTTTTATATCAGTATTCTCTGCATCTATAATAACATACATATCTAACAATGGAAATTCCATTGAATTAATCAAATCGACAAATGTAGGTTCTATGATAGAAATACTTGCTTTAACCATATTGAACGATAGATTTTTAGGAGTTATATAAACCCCTATTTTTTCAAAAAAGCTGCCAATATTTACAAAAATAGATGGTTTTATATGTGTATCTAATAATTTGTAATAATTATTTTCTATATTTACTATTTTATAGTTAAAGCCATCCATACTCTTTTGCACTAAAACAACTTCAATAGGACCATATAATTCCCCTCCAATGAAAGATCTATCGGTAGCTAAATGATACGCTCCATATATATTGCCTTTAATTAAACTCTTTATTGATAAATTAAAATGAGCAGGAGCAGCAGGCATCTGAACTTCAGTATAAGGATCTTCTATAGTAAATTTAAAACACAAACATGATTCTATATCATAAACCCCGTTTTCAAACTCTTCATTATTTTGTTTTAATGCAGAGTAATCGTATTCTAAAATAAAGTTTTTTAGAAGATTATCTTGCTTAAGAGTAAAAATATCAGGATTTTTAAAGTCATTCTCTAGTTCATACACTTTCCATTTTGGTAGAATTAAATAATCAAAAAAAGTATCTTTTATTTTTAATAAAGTTTCTTGAACAAACAAGTCTCTATTAAAGCAACTAATATCTCTTTTTACAATATTTACTGTTCCTATTACATTGTCAACTTTTACACAAATATCTTTTTTAAAAAAAACATCCTCTAATTCAAAAAATACTTTTAAATCGCCAACTGGAACTCTGTTATATAAAATAATTTTGGATTGATAAAGATTTACTAAAGTTTTTATATCGTGTAAATGCGTATAATTCTTAATAGTGTAAGCTAATTGAAAAAAACATGCATAAGACACAATCCCCTCAATATCAACAGAAGAGGCTTTGCTGTTTATATTAAATTCCGCAAAAATAAATTCTTCACTGTTTATAGTTACAATTTCTCCAATATGTTTAATAACCGTTTCAATCTGAAAAGATGCCTCAGCAAATGGAATATATACATTTTCTTTTAAAATATTAAAATTAAAACATGGATAGATATTTTCTTTAATAGCACGCCTATTTAATATAAAATCCCCAACTAAATAAACAGAACTCATTTTATCCTCACTATTCCTATTTTTTCAAAAATGCCACCAACATTTTCATTTATTAAAATAAATTCGACTGCTAAGTCTAAGCCAATAACATCTGTTTTTTTATCAGTTTTTGTTAAAGATGCTAAATAGTATACATTTTCACTTATGAACACCAACGGGTTTTCTATTTCTATAGTAAATTTAATTTCTTTAAAAGATTCCATAGAGATGTTTATAATATTTAACTGAAAGTCACACCTAATATCAAATCCACCGACAGAAGGCGCATAAAAAAAGTTTCCTAAAAATTCTAAATTGTCACTAATATCAATTATTTGTACACTAGATGTGATAAAAACATTATACACTAAAAATTTATCTGATGTAAAAACATATCTATGAGGATTAATGACAAATTTATTACCATCAAATGTGTTAATGTTTTCGTCCACAATAGAAACGCTAAAATAAATATCTATATAAGTATCTTTTATTCTCTTTACAGAAAAACTTAAATCAAATAAATTAGCACTTAACAATTGGTCAACCATCCAAACATCCGATGCAGTTGGAAAATTAATTATCTGCAAATAATTGCTTAAGTTTGATTTTCTATTTAAAGAAAAGTTTAAATTGATACTATCAGATAAGTGATACAAAGTAGGCGGTTTAAAGGTAAAATAGAAAGCATTTAAAAGCTTTATTTCAACTTTATTCCTGTTTTTTTCTTTTGATTTTACAGGAATAAACTCTATCTCAAGCTCACTAATTTTATATTTAAACAATTGTTGTGGTGTGTAAAACAAATTTATATTAGGCAAATCTAAAACATATGAAATAATTTTTTCTTTTTTTTCGAAATAGAAAAGATTTTCGTATTTAGCAATAACATCTTGAAACAAATCAACAAAAATAAAATTTTGCACATAATTCTTAATTTCAATATTTTTAAATTTAATAGGAAAAACAAATTGTTCATCTGAAAATTTACTATCTCGAATTTCTCTTCTTAATACAAAATTACAATAAGAGCTAATCAAACCTCCAACTTCCTTTTTTACACAACTAAACACACCTACATTAAATAAATAAGCTCCAACATTTTTAGTATCTAAAATACTAAAAGTTGTTAAAGGGCTATCTATTCCAGTTAATTGTCTTTTAGGCGCATAATAAAAACAACCTACTTCGTAAATATTTCCAAAAACATTACCAACATTAGTGGTTTTTATGTTTATTTTTAATAAATTCACTCCCCCTATGTTTACTATTTCTTTGTTTTCGCTTTTCTTTAAAAGAGAAAATGCACATAATTCTTCAAAAGAACCTATATCTAAAATTTTTTTAACTATTTTTAAGTAAGCAGAACTAAAAGTTATCCTTCCTTCTAAAGGAGGGGGAACTTTGAAAATATATTTGCTGTCTAATTTTATTGACTTAAAAACATTGTTGTATTTGGATTTAAAAACAATTAAATTTATTTTTCTCTTATAAAAAGAAGATTCAAACTTTATACGATTTTCTACAGCATTAGAATATTTGATGGTGAAAATATACTGAGTATATGATCTCTTTTGAATTTTGCCTTCAAATTTTACATAATTGGGCAAAGATATTTTTTCATAAAGGCACTTAAAAGAAAATGTTGGTCTAATTTCAGAAAGCACCCCTTTAAAATTAATTAGAGGAATTTGCTGAATATGAGTAAATAAATAAGAAAATCTTTGAAATTGAGTAGTTAAATATTTCCCCTCCAAAGAAATATTTACTTGAGGAGCAAAAGAATAAAAGGAATTTAAAAAAAAGCTTTTATAACTCCTTTGAGAATAGATTCCTATTAGAGAAATTTGCATTCACTATCCTGCAGAAATATCATCAAATGTAATTTCTAATTGATAACTTCCTATTTCTTCTGCATTTAAAGCATTAGATGCACCTATCGTAAGTTCTATCCAAAAACCAAAATGTTCGCCAGGGCCTATATCAGCATTTAAAGCCGATGCTAAAAACCCTTGGTTAGCAGGCAGAGTACTACCTAAATAAGATGAGCTTAAGTTGATCTTCTTAAGAGTGTCAGTATCGCCATCTTCAATAGAATCAATTTTTCCTCTATACATAGGTCTTCTATAAATGTCTACTATAATAATAGGATCCCCTGCTGCAAAATTTTCAGCAACAGAAGCTCCTATCTGCACAGAAGTGTCCCCTTGTGAAACAGTCACTAAAATTGGAGTGTTAATATATGGTTTAGCCGAACTCCAGTCTACATCAGACTCATAAGTGTTTTCATCATCATAAGTTTCAGCCACATCGCCGCTGCTAATAGCTTCAGAAGTGTCCTCTTTGAACCAAATCTCTTTATTGTCTGCATCTACTCCATCTACAGTTAAAATCTGATTTCCTACTTTAAACATTCTGTCGACAAAATTGTTAACATCAACCCCATCTGGAGTAGCATTGTCAAAAGAAATATGAGTACCTGCAGCAGTGCCTGCATCAACATCTTGAGTAAATTCAAACGTATAGTGATCTAATTTTGGTGCATAATATAATTTTACAGTATCAGGATAATCTGCATCTTTGCTGACTGCGATATAAGAATTCGACATTACACGATCAGTTGTTAAATTTTTAACATATACTTTAGCTCTTTTAACGATTCCATTTTCTCTTTGAGTAGCTGTTGTCTCATCAAAAATGTTGTTTATTTCACCTGAAGTTATTTCAGTGTCGCTCATCATCCCACCATTGTTGTCAGCATCATAAAAATCTGTTTTTTGCGATTTATAGAATTTTACATCTTCATAAGTAATCATTTGAACTCCTTATTTAAAAATTATTGGGGGATTGTAAACATTTTGTTCAATGTTTACTAACTCATTAATTGTAATTGTAACAAAAAAGTCGCAATCCCAATTAATCACTGAAATTAAAGACACATTAAAAACTGGATAAACATCTCCCGGTATATTTTCCAATACAAGTTCTTCTATTTTAAATTCAAATGCGCCAAATAAAGATAAGAACACATCCACTTGTTTTATAGGTAATGCGTATATCTTAGATAAAGGTTTTAAAGTTAATATTTGTTTATAAGTAAAATCTGAAAGTTTAGCAGGCTGACTAATAGGTTCAGCCTTTTTAATATTAGAGACAAAGTTTCCTAATAAAGCAGGAATGTCAGAAGTGTAGTTAAAAAACAAAAACTTACTAAAAACACTATAACTTTCTATAACAAAAGGGGTAACAGAAAGAGAAAAATTAATGGAAAACAGAATTTTAACCAAAGGTGGAATAATTATATCTCTTACGCTCAATTCGCTAACCCAATGATAAACAGTCTTTTCTGGCTCTGGGAAATAAAAAATTTCAGCTGTATAAAAACTTCTATTCCAAAATAGATAGTCATATTTGATTATATTTTTGCTTCCTTCATTAGTATACAACCCTGTAAATCTTACAGCCCCTCTTTCAAAATTAAAAAAGAATACTCTATAGGAACTTTGAAATTCCCAAATTACGTTAATAAAAAAATCATTTAAAATAACATCGGGAGGGTTTAAAACTATTTTTACAGGAACAATATAATAACTCACTTAGACACCCCTAAAGAAGGATACCCAAGAGCATTAAACAAACTTATTTTTCCTATTTCATCCCTTGTTAAAGCTCTGTTAATTAACACTAAATCGTAAAATTCTCCATTAAAATAATGATTTTTTTCTAAAATATCTAAATAGCTATCTTGACCAAAATACATTTTTTTAATAGTTTTATCATCATCGCTACCTAAAATAATGTCACCTAGATCAACACTTGTAGCATAAGGTCTCATGTTCCATAAAGAATATAATTTCTCTAAAACTTCAATATTCATAAATCCTGATTCCTTCAATAATTTCTTTATACATACAGCTTTAACATCTAAAGCTCCAACTGTTGAATTGTTTAATTCTAAATTAAGACATACTTTACTATAAGTTTCATAAGCTTTATAAGCTCTAAGTAATATTTCTTTTTCATCTGGATTTAGATATGTTTCTTTTGGCCATATTTGCCTACCGTTTAAAAAAATAAAACTAGCATAAGCATCTTGTTCATTTTCTAACATTTTTGTATTTGCATTAACAAAAGTCAAAGTCGTATATGTATTCAAAGGTACTTGTACTTTTGTGTTTAACACTTGATCATTAAATCTTGTGTTATAACATATCTCCCCTTTGTTGTTTAAAAACAATGTTAAATGATGCGTTTGATTGCCATACTCATCTATACCATAAGCTCCTTCAAAAATAACAGTGCCTTTTGGGGCATATTCATGAACTGCGAAGTTACAATGGATAGTAAATTCTCCAGAAATTTTTTCCCCGTAGTTACTAAAATCAATATAACCGCTATCACCTAAATATATATTTTTAGAAATACCTACAATAGGAGAGCCGTCTTTTATTTCTGCATTTATCGGAATATCATCCTTATTGTTAATTAAATTAACTAAATTTACTCCATTATCTTTAATAGAATAATTATCTGCTCTTACATAACATAAAAAACTATCATCAATACTTAAACTTTCATATTCACTTTCTTCAACCTCCTCCATGTCTGGAGCAAAAAGATTTAAAGAATAGTTTTGAGGACCGTAAGGTTCCCATTGAGTGTGAACAACCAATTTTAGAATCTTATAAGGACCCATTTCAAAAATAGCTGGAACTCTTGGTATTTGTTTATATCCTTTAAAGCCCCTTTGTTCTTTCGTAATAAATACTTTACCAATACCTCCACATGTTTTTATAACATCTCCGTTTAAAAGCTCAATATGATTTTCACCAAAAGGGCAATAAGCAAAGTATAACCACCCTCCTTCATCAGGCACTTCATGCCCTTCATAATAATTTGCAAATTCACTAGGGTTTGTAGGATAATACGAAATAGTTTCAAAGTCGCTTTCTATAATATTTCCAAAATGAGCTGACTTTATCATCTTGAAATTAATGTCACCAGCTTCATCTATGAATCTTAAAAAAAAAGTTTTGGAAGTTGTTACTTTTTTTGACACAAGTTTATCACCTTCAACTTTAAATTTGTTTGTTAAAAAAAACACATTCAAATCTGATTGTTGAGATCTTACCTTATTAGCATTAATCACTATTGATTCTACTTTTCTGCGAAGCGAAAAATCTAAATATACTTCCATGGGAACAGAAACCATTTTCACACCTTTGTATAAACAGTTATTTTACTAACCCCAACTACAGAGTTAATCTCTTCAGATTGGTTAGTTAATTTATCTTCTGGTATAACTGGCACTACAAAATCATAATATTCTATCAAATTTCCAGAAGGAGAGTTAAACATTATCTTTTCGTCCTCTTTATCTGATGCTACCAAAAAATAATCTGCCCATGCCATTTGGTAACTAATAGTTTTTTCTGTTGTTAAAGAATATGTTGCAGCATTACCCTTTAAATCTTTTCCTGTTATAAAAAACTGCCCCACTGTTTTAGTAGGTAAATAAAGCAAACTATTTCCATTATTTAGAGCAATACATTTTCCTCTTCTACAAACACTTTCTTCCCAGCAGTAAAATATATAATTAGAAAAAATGTTTTGTTTATCTATTTCAAAACTAACTTCAGAAATATCCTCATCGTCTATATACACCGAATCTTTTGTAAAATACAATATACTTTCTGTTCCATAAGCATACGCATCATAGATATCTTCAGGAGGTTTTTTTCCTAGTTTTTTTAAATCTTTTTTAACCAAATCGAATAATTCTGTTCTAGCTTTATCTTGATCAAACAAATATCTGCCATTAGTTACTTTATATGACTTTGCATAATTAACTTCAGTAACATCTACCTCTTCCACTTCTCTACAATGTATGTTATGTTTTTCAGGTAAAACAATATCAGAGTCTCTCCATACAGATGCAATATTTATAACTCTTGAAGCATATAAAAAAATATTTCCTCCCATATATGCAGCTGCACTAATCAACACATCATAATTTCCTAATGGCAACACTGAAAGCAAAGCGACATTCCCATCTTTTACATCTACATTATCGAAAAAATCATCAGCATCTATCTTTATAACCTCAACATATTCCTCATCACGCTTTACAAGCGCTCCTATTTCATAGTTACCTCCATACCACATTAAACCTAATGCAAATCTTATGCCTTTTATATCTACATCAGCTTTAAATAGTCCTTTAACATCTCCAACTGACTTATTAGACTTAACATGAAAAAAACCTTTATCTTCACTAATGCAGACTATATTTAATCTACAAGGACAATCATACTTCTGCATATTATTGCTCCGTTACCCTTTTTTTATTCTAAAAATACTAGCAAAAGTTAAATCACTAGTAAACAACCTAAAGTAAATATTTTGATTTCTGTTTAATGTTTTTTTAAACTTAATCTTTATATGAAAAATTACATTCTTAGATACAAAAGAAGTAATAGCATTAGGAACATATACCGCACTAACATATTCGTTTTTATTTATTGGAATTTTCCATGTACCTGGACCGTAATATTCTTCAGGTAAGTCTTTAATAATCACATTGCCATATTTATCTTCTTCATACCTTCTCTTTTGCACAACATATTGAATGTTTCTAAAACTGCCTTCTAGCCCTTCATATAAATACATTTCAGAGGCATCATAATTTAATAGAGCCAAAGGAATCGGGCAATAAAATTCTACATTATCAAATGGACAAGCATGTTCTCTGTCATAAAACTCAGTAAAGTATTTTGTGTTTACTGATTCATTGCTGATAGCTCTTTTAACTAACCAAAAACTTTTTTCTCCGATTCCAATAGATGCCGTTTCAAATACAAAATCCAAATCCAAATTAAATTTTTTCAGAAAATCATTTATAGGTACGAAAAAATTATATTCTGTTCCTTGTCCTTTATCATAAACAATATGCTCTCCACCATTACAAACCACTTTTCCATCATTGAGTGTAGCAGCTGAAATTATGGCAGCAGCATTAAATCCTTTGTCAATTGAGTTGCGATAAATTAAATATACTGTATCTCCATCTATCATTCCGGTAGATAAAAGTGCTGGTTCTAACTTTTTGTACATATCATAAACATCACAAACTCCTAACCCAACAATCCTTGTTGCAGTTACAAAATCATATTTTTTTTCAGTGTATACATTGTAAGAAAAAAAGTTTTGGTTTTTTATTGGAGTTTTATTACAATCAAGAGCAACCCCGTTTAGCCACATATTCCATCGTTGGGCTATATTATGTTTTATCTGACTCAAATAATAAGAAGAGTTTTTTCTAAATAAATCTTGGGCGTTTAAATCTAAAGATTCATATATGGTAGGCCTCATGTTTTGAAGAACGGCATACTGCCACATACCAAAAAGACCATCAGCATATAAAACTTCATTTTTTAAATAATAATTAAACAAATCGTCTGTTAAAATATCTTTAACAAAAGAAAACTTGTCAGAAAAAACTATTTCGTAAAAATTTCCTTCAGGGATCGGTATTTGTTTTGAGGTTACACTACCAGAAATAGAGCTGCCGAACTCATCACCTTTAAGAATAGGTCTATCATAAGTAACCGAAGAAAAAAGATATTCAGGAAGTTTAAAAAAAGTTTTAATAGGAACAGGAATTAAATTTTCTTTTTTCAGTTTACCATTAACTACTTTGATTTCAGCAAACTGCATTTTCTCAAAAGAAAAATTTTTTAGAAAATATAATTGCTGATAAAAATACAAACCTTCTAATCTCTTAAAGATAGTTTTTAATATTGGTTTTGTATCAAAATGCGCTTGAACCTCTATGTTTTCTACTAAATCAAAATCTCTAAAAAAAACTCCTTCTATTTCTCTAACTATATCAAATAAAATTACTCTATGTTCTCCTTGTAAAACGAGGACCTGAGAATAAATACTTTCAGAAGAAACCAAATCATCTAAAGTTATATACAAATCCAATTCATTATTCGAATTAACTAAGTTAATAACATCATTGCTGTTTAATTTATGATTTAAAGTTTTATCTATGTAAACAGAAAAAAAAGAAAGAAAATTGTTTATCAATATAAATCCTTAAACGACATATATAGTATCTTCATAAACAAACTCATTGTTTACAACTCTACTAACTCTTTTAACAATAGTTAGGTATCTTAACGGATTTAATACTGCTGAGATATAAAACGGTTTTTGAATATTTTCTATTGTCACAGTAATTGGCACATCGTATAGCCTTCTTGTTAACCCGTTGCTGCAGGTAGAGTACCAAGCAAACCTACTAAAAATAGAGAAATCAAAAATCCAATTTTCCGAAACGGGAAATATTTTTAACACATCTTCTTTAGCAATAAAATTTCCTCTATTTTTCAAAGGTGCGAACCTAGGAGCTGGCGGACCATTATAGAAATCTTTTCCACTATTAGAAACTTTTAAAATCAAATTGTCATCTTTTTGGACGTATTCTTCAGGATAATCGACAAAATTAAAACTTACCGTTTTAACATAACCATTAACATTAAAACTGAATTCATTTATATCCTTTTTAATAGCAATTCTTAAGTTCTCTCCTGGAGAAATAAAGCTTTTACTAATTTTTACTATTTCAATATTTCCAACCATAGGCTTTAATTGAAAATACACTCCTTCGTCTTCATAATTCCAATATATCTTTCCTATTTTGTCTTCATAAAGAACCACATCTTCTGTAGCAGCATTAGGCACCTTAACCAAAAACCCTGCAATATAATTTTGCTTATACGGCATATAATCTATTCTCATAGAATTTTGATCTAAAAAAACTTGATCAAAGTTCATTCCTGTTACAAATTTAGGCATTTCATCAAATCTAACAAATTTATCTCCAGTCCTACTGACACCTCCCATTTTATCTTTGTAATCCTCTGCTCTAATATACACACCATTTGCTACTGATGCTATTTCATCTATGCTTTTATCAGACAACGGCCATGTTTGAAAAAACACTTCCTCATTTAAACTGTCTATAATGAAAAATTCCTCTAAAAAAATTTGAGAAAAAGACAAATTATAAGTTGTTTTTTGTTTATCTCCCGCAATTACCATAAAACGTTCTGACTGAAGATTGTTGTAATAGCAAGTAGTGCCATACCGAAAAAAAAACCTATCAGTTGTCCTGTTTTCCCCGCTTCCTTCTACAACAAACCATTCGACCCAGCTGCCATCAGGTTGGTGTTGTGGTCTATGGGTTAAATAAAGAGTTATGCTGCCATCCTTTACATAAATGGGGTTGGAGCTATCTATTGGGTATTTTCCGTCTTTATCATACGCAAAAAACCAACCTAATTTTTCAAAATCAATAAACATCTATGACTCCTACTCAACTGCATATTCAATAACTTGTACAGCAGTATCAGGCATTGTAAACAGGTTAAGTCCTCTGCTTTCTCCTGTAAAATCATAAGCTAAATCAAACGTAATTGTTAACTTAATTGCATTTTCAATTCCCGATTTTAATTCGCAAAGCAAATTGTTACCATTACTGTTTACACCACTAATATATTCGTTTTTATTAAGAACTACACTACAACTAGACGAAGAACCAACTTCTCTTGTTGAACCTGTAGTGGAATTTGTAATTTTATACCTCGCTCTGTAACCAGAACTTAACAGTAACGGAACTCTAACAGTGGTTCCATCATTAGTTTCAGCAGTATCAGGAGAATAGTTTGGAGAAATTCTTTCTGGCGCAGTTACATTATCATTGAATGAACAATAAGATAAATTGCTCCAACTAGCTTCTATGCTTTTTATTCCTTCAAAATTTGTGTCACCTGTTTGGTCTATAACTTCAATAAAAAAACCTGGAAACCCTTGAACAACTTTTAATTGTTTTCTTGTTCTAACTCCTTCGACAAGATAATCCCTCATACCTAAATAAAGAATTGCTTGTCCATTAGAAGGATTTATTCTGATTTGAGAGGTAGGGGTAACTTCATAATGTAAATTTGGATCATGGTAATATCTAAAACCTAATTCGTAGAGATTTATAGTTCCGCTAACAGCCATTCTTATTCCTTTTTTAATGAATTATACCAAAAATCATTAAACAATCATTGTTTGTAATATTCTACCATAGCTTCAACTAAAACAGTTCTAACCATATCCTTAGTATAAGACGCAATATTTCTTATGCCTTTTTCTTTGAATTTTCTATGTATTATACGACACAATTTTTTCTTTTGCCCTAAAAGTAAATTCTGTAAATTCAACTCTGGAAATTTATAGTTAATCCACACTTCATTAGCCATTAAAATAACTAATCTACCTGTTTTGCTTATTTTTACATATATGTCGCCCGATTTCATTTTTCCTCCTTAAAAAATTTAATCTAAAAAAAAGATAGCAACTAATTGTATACATATCTGTTGTAACCACAGATATATATTTGTTCTCTTATTTTATCTACATCAAATTCTTTTTTATTTGAATACGCTCTCTTTTCTAATTTCAATTCTCCTTCATCATCAACAGAATAAATGCCTATATGTCTTTTTAAACTGCTTTTAGATATTTTTTGTTTCGCATTTTCTACTAGTTTTACAGGAACTACAAAATATAAAATATTGCAATAGTTTAAGTAACTTTCAAATTTTTCATCATTTTTTAAATCAGATTTACTTGTTTTTATTTCATATCCTACTACTTTTGGTGAATCAGAATATTTTTCCAAGCTCAATAAATCAAATCTTCCTTTACCTAAACTAATCTCATCACATATATAATATTTATCCTTTACATTATCAACAACAAGCCTTTTAATCACCTGTGCCTGATGAAAGTGTGAAGGCTTTAATACATCATTTATAACGCTATTTAAAACTTTAAATGTCCAAGATATATCTCTTGCTATATTGAAGAAATACTTACATTTATGTTCATCTTTTATGTCTTCTAATTTCATCTTTGAGATTTCTCTTAAGGAGTGTTTTAAATCTTGAAGGTAGTTTTTGAGAGTCTTTAGCTTTACTTCCATATTCATCCCTTATAAACATTTCTTACGAATTATCGCATATTTTTTATAGATTGTCAAAAAAAAATGTAATGTAAAAAAATTTATTAAATTAAACCAAAATATGATACAATACTTAAAAAAATAAATAAGGGTTAAAATGGCACAAGAAACAAGAAACGAAAATAAAAATATAACTCTTGATACAATAGGAGCAGGATTGGGTGCATTAGGTTTAATGTTTGGCGCTAAAAAAGCAAATAACAATTATGAAAACTTAAAATCTAAAAAAGATTTTTATGACAAAAGTATAGAATATCACACAGAAAAAATAAAAGATTACGAAGAAGCTCTAAAAGAAAGCAATAAAAAACTTGATGAAGCTAAAACAAACTATGAAAAATTAAAAAATCTAATTAAAGAAAAAAATGGTTCTAAAAAAATGGAAGATAAATTATCAGAAGCCCTTAGAAATTTAAAACGAGCGGAAAAAAAACATGAACGAACTCTTGGTCTTTATGAACATAACAATAAAACAATAAAAGAGCTTTCAATGGAAAATGAAAAAATTGAAAAACCTTTAAAACGCTTTAAACTAGCAAGAAACATAGCAGGGGTTGGCGCTGCTGGACTAGGATTATATGCATAAATAAAATTTTACATAATCGACATGAATCATCAGATTATTAAATATAAGCTAACAAAAATAACATTAAACTAACTGTAAATTAGGTTACTTTATTTTTATTAGATTTTAAATCTTTATAAGCATTTTTACCTATTAAAAGAGTAGATAATGCGGCTCCTAAACCTCCAACTCCAAATAAAACTGCTCCAATATTTCTTTTTAAATTACCTGTCTTATAATTTTCTAGAAAAGAAGTCCATTCGTCAAAACTACTACTATCATTATAATGTTTAGTTGAATTAAAAAACTTTGGATTATCTTCTATTTCTTCTAATATTTTCTTTCTAAAAAACACTTTTGTTTTATCAAGGTCTTTTAAATCTAAATCTTTACCACCATAACTAGCAAGTATGTTTTTAATTTCATTTTCAGCTTTTTGCTTATTTTGAATGTTGAATTCTTTATTAGAAGAATACATTCTTGCACCTCTCGACATATTAACCACTGACAACCCTAATGCTCCTGATGGAATAACATATTTATCAACAACAGTACTATTTTGACTTTCATTATCGTCCTTTGAATGATATGCGTTATATAATGTTTTTCCTATTGCATACAATCCCAATCCTGTAGCGCCAATTTGCGCCCCCGCTTTTAATCTGTGGACTTTATCATATATTTTTTTAGCTCTATTATAAAACCTAACACGTGGACCATATAACTCCTTACTAAAATTTATATCACCTTGAGTATAGTTTGTGGCCTTCTCTGCACGAAATTTTTGCGAATAATACTTACTTGATTCTTGTTCATACAAATCTTTACCAATTTTTCCTTTTAAATAATCATTATACAATTCTTCAAGTTTTTTATCTGCTTCATCATACATTCTTTTATATTTGTCCAATAATTCTTGCTTTGCTTTCATTTCTACATTGTGGCGTTTTACAGTAATCTCTGGACCGATAATCTTACTTTCGATTTTACTTTCTTTTTTAGCTATATGTGGAACAGCAGCATTTAATCCCAATGCTCCCAATCCTGCCCCTATTACATCAATATTAGCAGAGTGTTTGCTCTTCCTGTCTTCTTCAGCCACTTTATACAACATTGCTTTCCTTTTTTCTGTTAATTATAACAAAACAAAAAAAATGTAACGTAAAAAAAGAGGGAGGAATTATATTTCTAGATTTTTTAAAAACTCCTCGAATTTTTCTAGATCCTTTTTTATCTCTTGCATTCTTTTATCAGCCATAAAGTATGGCTTTTTATAAAGCAGGAGAAAAATCTTTTTTTGTTTTTTCTTCTTTTTGAAAAGCCATATTATTAACTTAATTGAATTTTTTCAACTAATGCATTCTTGATATCTAAAATTTTAAAATAGAATTGTAAATCTTGAGTAGACCCTGTATAGTTAGGTGGAATATAAAAAGTCACATCAAATCTAATTGCGTTCGCTACTCCAGTAGAAAGACTTCTAAGTCTAGGAACAATATCGTTTGCTTGCACTTCATCATTATCATCATTTGGATAAGTATATGCCCAGAAATCTTTTATATACCATCCATGAGGAATTCTATCACCATGAGACCACAACATAAATCTATCAGCGTGAGGATCATCGTCGCCATACACATCTCTTCTTGTCATAATAATTTCTTTAGTAGGGTCATCTGGGTCTCTTCTTGCCGCTCTAAAGAAACCAGCTTCTTCATTAGTAGAAGTTGACCAACCAAATTTATATTCACCTACGTTAAAATTACACCAGAACACATCATCGCCTTCTTCAGATAATTTATAATCATCTGGTCCATTATAATAAAAGTTTCCTACAGGATTTTGAGGATGAACTTCAGTTAAATCTTCTTCATCTGGAGCAGTAACTTTAACCGATTTAACAAACTCTACGAAAGGTTTATAAATAGTGTTACCATTACCATCATCTACTGGTTTAACTAATGTCCAAAGTAATGTATCGCCTTCTGCTAATGTAATTTTAGTTCTTGTATATTTTTGAGTTGCAGGGTCATAATCATCCCATCCACCAAGATAAAAAGTAACAGTTTGTTCTTGTTGGTTAACACTGTTAAGAGCAACTTTAATATCTCCAGCTACTAATTCGTAGTTAAGGTCAGGGTCTTTAAACAATCTAAATCCATAATCTCTTAATGCCATTTAACATCCTTTTTTTTGTTTATTATATCAAAATAAAAAATGTAATGTAAAAAAATAAAGCAGTTTTAAGCCTTGTTCAGGGCTTGAAGGACCCATATCGCATCTTCCAGTGAAAGAGAATCCACCGGTTTCCAAAGCGCCTCCGGCAAGGCGTCCCGCATGTATTTGCGTCATTTAATTTTTGATAACTTCTTTTTATATCTTGGAGGGACGAACACCTTTTTTTATAATTCATTCAAAATCTTTTTTTTCATACTTTCTCCTTTAAAGAAAATTTACCTGCGCATATATAAACACAAAAAGGACATTTTTTTTGGTGAGACAAAAAGAAAAGAAGGCTATCTTTTTTTTGTTTTGTATTTTTTACTTTTGATGTCTTTATATAAATTAGCTCCTATTACTCCTAAACTTGCACCAGTTCCTAAAACTCCTGTACCTAATAAAGTCAAACCTAAAGCTCTTTCAACTCTACGAGTCGGATATTCTTCTAAAAACTTCGCTATATCTCTTGCCTCTTTGAAATCTTCTGCATCAGCAGCATGTTCTGTTAATTTTTTCCAATACATTTCATCAAGCTCATCATAATCATTAAAATCTACTCTTGCATAAGAATGTCTTTTCATTAACTCTTTTAGCCTTTTTTCTTTTTCTTTTTTATTGCTATAAGTGAAATCTTTATTATAATCATAAGCTGCATATCCATTAACTAAATTAATTGCTGAATAAGCTCCTAACCCCGCTGGAAATACGTATTTTACTAATGGAGTGTCTCTTTGTTCTTCTATCCAATCTCTATATCTTTGCATTAATCCTTTTTTATTTTTTCGTCTTTCTGTATTCATGTAGCCCCTTTTTTTATAATTATATCACTTATAGTATAATTTAATCAAAAAAAGGATAGCAATGGAATTACTTTACAAAGTAGCAAAAAATAGAAAAAAAAGACCACACAGCATTATGTATTATCACAACCGAAGAAAATCATTGGGATTGCCACCAAGAAGAATGTCCACAATAGAATATATGCAGTATAAAAAAGCTTTTAAAAAAGCTAAAAGACAATATTCATACGCTAGAGGGTTTTAAAACCAAAAAAAAGGAAGAAGTTAGCATTTCCCTATAAGCATCATAGCTTTAGCATGCCCTCCCTTAAAACCTTTCCTAAGTCTACCATGTGGTTCATCTACATCAGGTCTACCATCTTTGTCTCTATCTAAATTAACTGCATCCTTATGAGAACCTTTAAAACTTTTAGGCAAGCTTCCATGAGATTCTTTTGAATCAACAACACCATCATTATCTCTGTCTGCTGCTTGTTTGAGTAATAAAAATTCTAATGCCGTCATACTACCTCCTATTATTTTTTTTGCAGTCTATATTTTACTAAATTCTGATATAATTGACAAAAAAGGATTAGAATCAATGAAACTACACTGGGGTTTTTATAAAGACGCATGGCTTATTGACCCTTTTCCACAAACATTTCCAATTTATTTTGAAGAACATCCAAATGGTTGGAGAATAAACCCTGAAAAAATAACAGTTTTCTTTGGAGCCAACCCAGAATATGTATGGGGGACCGGAAAGTTATACCATGAAGTGCTATTTGGAGATTTAGGGTTTATTGCTTTACCATTTTTTTATGATAGACCAGGTATTGAATTTTTAAAATCTTATAAAGTAACATTAGCAGAAGATAAAGATTGGTTAGGCAATCCTTCTACTATTTATAAAGTAGGTCGTGTTGATGTTACAAAAATGATTAAGAAATTAATCACTAAATTATACGGAATACCAGAGGATGGTTTTTTTCAGGCTGGCAGTCCTTCATCAGAACTGGTCGAAGCTACCAAAGAAGAAATAAAAACTCAATTTCAAACAGAATTTGACCCAATCTTCCAAACAGTTCCCGATTTAGTTAACACGCTTGGATGTGTATGGTATAGTCCTATGCACCAAGCTGGAACTTACCCTATAGAAGTAGTTTCTAATACACCTGTAAAATTAGAAACTCCTTTTTCAAAAATATATTACTATCAAGGTATTTATAAAAACATCCTATCTTTAAAAAATGTAAGAATAGATATCACTGATGCATTAAAACCAATTTTTACAGATGACTCTATTAGAGAGTTTTTTATAACATTTAAAACACCCGCTGGTTTTAGAGAAGGAACTTTAATAGATTATGGTAGCGATAGCAACAATGGATTTAGAGTAGATGTAATAAAAGAAGGGGTAGATGTATACATTAATGGACAAAAATATCATTTTGCTCATAATATTAGTTTTATTGGTAACAATGCATTTTTTATGTATATTAACTTTGACCAAGGAATATCCATTAATATCAATCAAAATATTATAAAATACAACAAACCAGTCCCAAGACCTAAAGTACTGGACACGGACAAAGCATATATTTCTGGTTTTTCAAAAAGCAACAAATATGTTGACACAGGAGACATTGAAGAATTTGGAATATTTAAAGGACCTGCTATAGACGGCTACATTACAAGATATATTGGTTTTGACCCTTTTCTTCCAATAGCAGAGCAAAAAAGCGTAGACTCAATACCTATTGTAGTAGATAGATTCTTATACTCTCAACCTGCAGCAGTATTAATTCCTAGCACATATAAAACTAGAGATACATCAGAAAAAATCATACCTTTTCAAAAAGCATATATTTACAACAATAATTCTACTGTTGAAGAAGCTACTTTCAAAAAACTCCCTAATTATGATGCGAACATACTCTACATCCCTAAAAATTTTAATTTATATAAAGCAATGGGATGGGAAGATGAGTCTTTTGACAACAAAACAGACTATTGCTTTATGATTAAAAAAATATCATCAGATTCGCATATTCCAATACGAATAGATATGGAGTTTCAAATACCAGAATGGTGGAACAAAGACATGGAGTTAAAAATGCAGTTAAAAATGATTCCTGTAAACAAAATGTTATGGTATAGTTACATCAGATTTAAAACTGGAGATTGGGTATAAAGGAACAATCATGAAAGCAATACAAAAATTATTAACAAAACAATCACTTAGAATATATAGAGTAGGAGAAGTTAGTCCAGAAATAATTTCTAAATACACAGGAATAAAACCAAAACATTTAACCGATGATATTATTCAAGAATTTGCACATAGAGATATTACTGATGCTCTAACACATATAGGAATGAGAAAAGCAGTTGCTGAGAAAATTAAAAGAGAGAGATTTGCTAAAAGATTAAATAACCAATTTAACCAAACAGGAAAAGCAATGAAAAAGATAGCTCCATACGCTGGAATTGGAATAGGCGTAGGCGGTTTAGCAATGACAGAAGGATAAGAAATGGCTAAAAATTGGAGGAATACTAAAGAATACAGAATATGGAGAGCTACTGTTATCAGAAGAGATAAAAGATGTATAATATGTAATTCTATAAAAAATAGAGTTGCGCATCACTTAAATCATGCGTCATACTTTCCGGAACAAAGATTTGATCCGAACAATGGAGTATGTTTGTGTAGCGATTGCCATATACAGTTCCATAATAATTTTAAAAGAAATAGCAGAGTTAAGTGCACTAAGTATGACTTTGAGAATTTTAAACAATTAGCAAAATACTTTAAGACAAAAAGAGAGAAATAATTTCATCTGCTTTCTCTTTTGTCAAACCTTCGCTTGGTTTGGTTGTTACTACATTTTCTTTTGGAATCACATTACACTTGTCTCCACATATATCAAAAGGCTCATCATCTACAACAACATAGTCTTCTACTTCATAATCACTTAACCAAGCTAATATCTTCTCTCCTCTTGTTTCAATATATCTGTTATTTTTATCAAACAATGGAACAACACCTATAATCTCATCAACATATTTAAAACCATTTTCTTTTAACAACTCAATACCTTCTTCTCTCCAAGAAGAGCTAATTACAATTTTTGCGCCTGTTTCTTCTATAATTCTTTCTAGATTATGCATCAAATCTTTTTTACAATGTTCCCAAGAAACTAGACTTCCTGATGAGCCATATGTGTTAAGAACTCCATCTATATCTAAAAACAACACTTTCACGATGCACTCTTTTGTTCTTTTTCTTTTAAAAATTCTTCTAAATAATATTTCAAAACACTTTCATCAGATACCACAATCCCTACATCAGGAAAAGCGATTCTCTTAATCTCTGTCCAAAACGGCTCATCTGGCACTTGGATATGTGAAGGCAAATCTTGCTTTGGATAATGTTTTTTTTGGATAGATATATACTTTTCTAACCAAGCTAGACTCCCATCATCCAGTTTTGTAGGCATCCATGCTATTTTTAAACTTGCTTTATAGTCACCTTTTTGAACACTAGGAAACAAATTTAAACGCATTATTTTTCCCTATCTATTTTAACTTGTGGCATTGGAGCAACTCTTTCAGAAACTCTAACTCTCACATCAGGAATAATTGTTTGAGGTCTAAACACAACTTTGTAATTATATTTGCTTTCAGTTGCTGGGTCTATTTGCTCTACAAAATATGCAGTATTGTCACTTAACCCAAAGTAATGTTTTTTATATTTATCTTCACCAGTTTTGCAAGTTATTTCTAACTGATTATCTGCATTGTCTTTATATATAGAGCAATATCCGATGATTTCCATTAAATACTTATCAGTAATTCCATTAAAGAAAACTATTCTTCTTTTTATTTCGAATGCATCTGCATCTCTACTAATATTATAACTAACAGTATCTGCTTCTCTTGTACAACCTATAAATACACCAATAGTAGCAACTAATACTACAGACGGTAAATATTTAACTTTCATCTATTCTCCTTTTATTTAAAAAACTCTAAGATTTTGTCTTTATGTCTTTCATTAAAATTATCATTATGATACAAATACCATTCTATTTTTCCTTTTATATCTCCATAATAATGCTCAAAGTCATCTTCACAACAATGTACGCTATTAATTGATTTTCCAAAATCTTGATAATCGTGAAATACTGTAAGTGCAATGTCTTTTTCTAAACTTTCTTTAAAGAAATCTCTTAGATGTTTAGAAGCTTTAGTGTCTCCTGTGATAACAACTTGTTTTATTATCATGCCTGCTTCTTTTGTGTATGAAAAAACAATTCCATAATTAGGAATCACTACATGGTTTCCTTTTATAAGTTGGAATAAAACTGAGCCTTCATTTTCTTCCCCAAAATAAATAAGTGCTTTTTCTTCTTTTTTTTCTAATTCATACATTTTAACAGGAACCATAATGCCATTTTCATATACTTTTTGTTCTGGTAGAAATTTTTCAATATCTACTTCTACTCCTGTATATATTTTTGTAATTTTATTCTTTACAAAATAATTGTAATAAATAAGTTTCTCTAACCCTCCAATGTGGTCTTGATGTGTATTAGTTATAAAAACATTTGTAATGTCTATATTATTATCTTTAATATACTCAAAAGCACTATTAGGGCAGTCAACCAACATAGAAGTTTTTTGAGAATTGCTTAATTTTACTAAGAAGGAGCTGTTATCTTGACTAAAAGCTCCACCACCGCCAATAACATGAATTCTCATTTATTCTCCTTTTTAGACATAGGAATATACCAACAATTATCTGGTATACCTCTCCAGGTTCCTACTTTTAAATTACCTTGCAAATCTTCATAAAGATATTTTTTTGTTGTTTCCTGGTTATCTCTGTAAATCTCTCAGGCGAAATAGAAGTTGGATCATCTACTATACCTTTCTCTATAGCCTCAAGAAGAGCATCAATCTCTTCCTGAGATAAAATATCAGGCATTATTTTCCTTTGCAATTTTAAATACCATCCAATCATCAGCCTGAATATCCGCTTGAGAAGCCACCCAACCAGGTTGTACACTTCCATCTGGAGTTTTTAAGTCAAAGTGTCCATTGATTTTAACCTTTTCCCCTGCTAACCCTGCTTTACCATAAGGAGTGTCAGGCTTAATAACAACTTCAGAAGCAGGAACATAAATCACATACATTCTTAATTCAAACGCTTCATCACTTTTACAGCTTCTATTTCCATTCCAACCAGCTCTCGCCATGAGATAACCATACTTCATAGCTAAATCTGCAGCTTCACCAAACTTGAAAGCATCATTTAATGATTTATAATTTTTCTTTAAATGTCCTCTATTCACAAACCAACAATCAGGCACTACATTATCAAATTTTTCTCCATTACGAAGAAATTTGGTATCTTCACATCTTGCACAAAAAATTGCTCCTGCGAACTCATCATCGTTTATACCATCTACAAGCGCTTCATCATGTTCACTAATGCTAATAAAAGGATATATTTCAAGCAATTTTCTTAACTCGCTTTTTGTAACATTAATCGCTTTAAAGACTTCACCGTTTCTTATATATTGTGTCAATTGTCCAGACATGCTTCCTCCTTGTTTAATTGTTTTTTAAATAAACCTTTCTCAAAATTTTCCACTGTTAATCCTGTGAAATAATAACATCCATTCTCGTCTAGATTTTTACATGGAACAGGTTTATTTGGTCTAAAACCAGATTCTTCATCAAACTTTACATATGAAACAACACCAATTTTAACTCCACTATCATTTTTAAAAGGAACTGTAAAATAATATTTTTCTAATTCTTTATCTACTACTACATAACCATGATCTATTAGTTCTTTAGCTATATTAAAGGAAATCCTCTCTCCTGGAACAACAATTGTACTAAAATCATAAGAAACATAGTTAAGCATCTCTCTTATAAAAAGAGTTTCCTCATCGTTTAACTCTTCGCTAGCCAATGCTTTAGTTAACGCACTATATCCTCTGTCATCAAAAACGGGGATGATGCCACCTTTCCAATTTTTTAACACCTCTTTTTTAAGGACACCAGAAATAATGCAAAGCATTTCTAATTCCTCATTATTAACAAAAATTGCCCTCTTAAAACCATCACATGTTGTTATTTTTAAAACGACAACCATATACCCTCCTTTCACTTTGATGCAACAACATTTTAACATAAAAAGAAACGATTTATCAAGGTTTTTTAAAAATTGAATGTAAAAAAATGATGAGAAAAAATGGTAAGAAAGAGGTCTTTGTGGCAGAGGGAGTGGGATTCGAACCCACGGAGGCTGTTACACCTCAACGGCTTTCAAGGCCGCCGCCTTCGACCACTCGGCCATCCCTCTATTAAGAAGCCCAGGCAGGACTCGAACCTGCGACCTCCCACGTGCGAAAACGGGGCGACTCTAACCAACTGAGCTACTGGGCAGATAAATACCTTAAAAACATTTTGTGATTTTAAAGGTAGCGCCGGGAGTTGAACCCGGTTAAGGCAGCGTTCCGCACCCCCTTCCTCAACTGTCGCTACCATATGGCTCCAGCGGAAGGACTCGAACCTTCAACCCTCCGGTTAACAGCCGGATGCTCTACCATTGAGCTACGCTGGATTATATTTTATTGGCTCGGGGGGCTGGACTCGAACCAGCGGCCTACGGAGTCAAAGTCCGTTGTTCTACCAACTGAACTACCCCCGATTAAACTGAAAAGGGTCATCGTCTGAGCCGACACCCTTTTTAAGTTATATAGTTGCGGATTCACCAGCTTAAGCTCGGTGTATGGACCGAGCTATGTGGTGAAAGACGTCCTAATAAAAAACCAATAAAATTAAAAAGGGAGTAAAATGAAATCTACTACTCTTTCAACCTCAAAAATGGCAATTAAATTATAACGATTTTTTGTTCTTTTTGTCAAGTAAAAAATGTAATGTAAAATAGAAACACGAAAGCTATATATAACACAACAATAGATAGTTTTTTCAAAAAAAGAAAAAAAAGAGTAATATGCTAAAAAAACATCTTTCGCCTTTAATACGCAGAAGGAGAAAAACCTGCGTTGGGAGCGGAGGCGAAAATGCTCTAGTAGGAATTAGGAGCACTTGCTACAGGTGCAAATAAATTTTGCTATTTTTGTTTTTGCTTGTCAAGATCTTTTCTATGTAAAAATTCTACAACTTTTTCGCTCCTTATTTTATAGGCTCTATAACATCTGAAATCGCTTCCATATAAAGCTCTAACTCTTGCTCTTTAGAAGGATTCTTTTTGATTTCTCTTAGTCTTTGAATAGCTTTTTTAAGCATTGTTACACTTAAACCTTTATCTTTAATATCTTTTAAAATCTCTTTTTTATCATCTTGGAGCCCTTTTATTTCCTCATCTATATGTTGAACTCTTCTAGCGGCTTCAAGAAGAATTTCTTTTGCTTCTGCATCAGATATAACTTGTTTCTTTGCCATATTTTACTCCTTCCTTATTTTTACCTTAAAATTCTTTCTAATGTATCTTTAACATCATCCCAATCTTCTGAGTCCACCTCATATTTAATATCATTTTTTACTTCTCTTACTCCGTCTTTATAGAAAGCGGTTATTAATTTTTTTATCCTTTCTGTCAGAGTGCCATCTTTTATATTAAATTTATCAAAACTAACAGCAAGATTAAGTGGCACTCCATATAATTCTTCAATCTCATCGTACTTTTTGTCAAGTTCAATATTTAATAAATTTGGATTTATATAATCAGAATTATAAATTTTTAAAAATTCTTCTTTATTATCAATATTGTCAAGTAGTTTTTTAGCAAATTCTTTTTTACTAGCAACATAGGCTGACCTTACAGTTATACTATCATCCCAAGGAAAATGTCTAGAATACACATCTTTTAGATGCGCATCCAAATCTCCGCTTCTGATTTTAGGTGTTTTTACAACCGTTCCTTTCTCTACAGAACTACTATTGATCGGTTTTATTTTATTAAGCAGTCCTTTTTTTAAAGCAAACCCTCCTAACCCTAGAGCAGCAACCCCTGCTCCTATAGCAGGCCAATAATTATGTTTATTATTTTGGTTGCTTGTTGAATTTGAATTGTTATTAGTAGGTAAGCTATTGATAGGGTCAGCCGTTTTTAACAGCAATTCTAACGCACTCATACACATTCCTTTCTATATTAATTATCTTCTAAAAAGTCCTTTAACTTTATCTAATAAATTTAATTTTTTAACTCTATCTAGTAAACTTGCTTTTTTTGGAGGTTCAACTTTAGCTATACCAAACTTTCTTTTATTTTCAATATTTGAATTTCTTCTTATTGATGGTTTTTTAGGTTGAGGTTTTGGCTGTTGAAGTTGAGCTTTTTCTTCTTCAAGAAGTCTTTGTTGTCTATTTACTAAATTTTTCTGCGCTTCAAATTGTCTTCTTAAAACATCATTTTCTAATTTTATCCTTTCTCTTTCCCAAGCCTTAATTTCAGCTCTGTTAGCAGGATTTAGTGCATAATTAGGATCAAACCCAAACTCTTTAGCTTGCCTTTTAGGTAAAGCAGAAGGCCCCATTCTTTGATATATATCACCATTGGTGCGGAATCTAGTTACCCTACCAATATCACCCGGATGCTCTCTAGAAACATCAACAAAATCCTTGTTAATAACTCTACCGCTTCTCTTCATTCTTTCCACAAAGTCCCTCATGTCTTCATATGTTACCGCTTCTTTTTGAAGCTGTTTAGCTTTATACCTTTTCATTGCGTTTAAGAAAAAATCTGTAGCTACCATATTAATCCTTTCTATATACACCCATGTTCTTTAAGCAGCCTATCTGCTTTAGCAACTATATCTTGATAACCATGCTGAGCCGCTCTTATTTTAGCAGCTTTCAATAGTTTACAGCTAACTTTACCCGTATTTGGATTAACTATTGGGAATTTTCTCTGCTCTGGCATTAGGAACGCTTTAGCACCGAATTTTTCATATAACTTTTCCCTTACAGAGCTTTTGTGTATTTTTTGTTTAAGGGTTTTTCCAAATTTTAAACTTTTTGGTGAATATGGGTTGTTTTGTTTAGCTATTTTATGCAGTAGTCCCATTTGTTATCCTTTTTTATTCAATTATATCATATTACTTGCCTTGTTTCATTCTTACATATTTATCATATTTAGCTAAAAGTCCCATTGGTTTCTCTAAATTTTCTTTAAAAACTTTCGCCGAAAAAAAAGATTTGTTTTTTTCTAGTTCTCTAACATAATCTTTAACTAATCTATAATTATCCTCTACTTCACCGGGCATTCCTCCCATGTAAGTTATTTTTCTATTCTTACCATAAAATTTATTTACAACTTGATTAAGTAAATGTTTTTCTTTGTTTTTTAAAATTCTTACTGATGGCATTTATTCCTCCTTTAATATTCTTTCTTTTATTTTATCTGCAAAGACTTTACAAGCATTACAATCCCAACATTCTATTTTACAATTTTTTACAACTTTTGCAAACTTTTTCATTAAATCAGGGTATTTAGCTAGCTCTTTCAAGTTGTCTTTTTCATTAACACCTATTATTTCTTTACCCTGAACATAATCTTCAATTATTTTCATTGAATGTTCCCACAATGGAAGATCTCCTCTGCCATGTAGTTTAATTATATCAACATATTGGAGTAATCTATCATATTCCTCCTTTAGGGGAATAAAATTTGTAGTTTTTAATCTTTCTTCTAATTCTAAAAACCATTGAGAGCAAGACTTAAACGAAATCGGATCTTGAAAATATCCTGTTTTTGCATTATTAAAAGCATTCCACATATAATGTTCATCCATTATTTCACACTTGCCTCTGCAAGTTTCATTTGCTAATAAAACAACTTTAAAATCTCTACCATATTGCTTTAAAAACTTATTTTTTGCTTTTTTGATTCTTTTAAGAGTATCTTCATCCCTCATTAGGTTTCTATCTATATTGATGATATCAAATCCCCTCATTGCCTTTAACCACACATCCTGTGCAGTATAAGTTCTCTGTAAAACAGTATCTTTAAATAACACTTCTGGAAACCTATCTTTTAAATTAAATATCATCATCCAGTGCACAAAAGGCACCTGAATCATATCAACCCCCATTGCAATTAATCGTGATATTCCATCTAAAAACTTTTTTCCTAATTCAATTGAAGGATATTCAAAAACATTATTTATCGTAGGGCATATTTTGATGTTATACTTTTCTTTCAATTCCAAAGACTTCTTTAACACAAACTTATTGGCAGAATAATTGCTACCACCCATTGCATCACCTGAGCCTTTAAGTGTATAAGTAAAATAAATATCATGGATCCAGTCTTTATATTTAGCTACAAATGGTTCAAAAGTTTCAACATAATATTTTTCATCATGGGCAGCATTTGGAAAAGGAATTTCAAATATTTTTTTTGGTTTCATGATTTTCTCCATTCAATGTAATATCTAATTTTTACCTCACCCCCATTAGATAAGACTGGAACAAATTCAAAAGAAATTTTTTCCACATATTTTGACAGCCCTAGTGTTTTTAAAAATTCTTTCATATTTATTAGAATAGCTTGCACAACACTATCTTTCATTTTCTTATAAGGAAAGCTTGCAATGTACTCATCTAAAGATTTTTCTGATAAATATCTATATTCAACAAGCTGAACAACTTTTTCATACTCTTTTCTAATTTTTCTTAACTCTTTAGGAACTTTATCAACAAACTTAACTTCAAGTGGAATTATTGTTAATTTCCTCATGCTCTCCCTTTTTTTCTAAGTATACAAAAACTTACAAAAAATCGCAATAAAAAAAAGACTAACACGTTAACCATTTAAAAAACAAAAATTATTAGATTGTGTTATCATTCCAATAAAAAGGAGCTGTAATGTTATTACACAAAATAGCGCAAAAAGACCCTGTAAAGGAATTAGACCAAATCAAAAAAACTTAAACAAAAAGAAAACTAAGCAAGGCTTTTACCTTGCCCATAAAAATTTTACATATTTTCTTACGTTATCAAAGTTATTTCCAGGAGTCATTTTGATAGTCAAAGAAGTTTGCAATTCTTCTAATTCTTGAGTTTCATAGAAGTTTGCTTTTTGTAACTTATTTTTACTATAAATCACTTCGCTGTCTATAAATAAATTAGAATAACAATCGTCAGTTACAACTGATTCCCCATATAAAAACATATGAGAAGGACTATATATTTCTACCTTAAACTCCCCACAATTATCAGCATAATCAACATAAGCTATTTTTAGTTGTTTAAAATAAACCTCTGGATAAAAAAGAACCTCCGATTTGTTTAAATCCCCAAAAGAAACCCCCTGGTCTTCTATTATCAAATGTTCAGGTAATTCTCCATCTTTTACAAACTTTTTAACATACTCTGTATCAGCTAACATACCATCCATTATAAGCATCCACCCTCCGTGGTCCATGTCACATAACACAGGCTGAGGTTTACCATTTATTTGAATTAGATACATTCCATTACCGGTAGCGCCTGCATAAATATATCTTTCAGGAGGCTTTAAATAATCCATAGCTCTTTTAGGCACCCATCCATCTGCAAATTGTTTAACACCATTTATTTCCACAATAGGTACAGGAGTTGGTTTAAAATCTTGAGGATTTGATTCGTCTACAACTGTTATAGGCTCTCCTTCTAACGCCTTATACAACCTCTCAAAACCCGCCCAAGGCATATTATTAAACAACACATGAGTCATTATCTCATCAGGAGTTCTTTTAATTCTATCGTCCATTCTATTGTTATACCATTCCATATAAGCATCATAAACATATGCTGCTATCCCTGTCATCTGAAAATCAGGATTTGCTTTTTTCTTTTTAAACTGTTCAACAACACTAGCAAAGTTAAAACTATCCAGTTTATAAAGCATTACAGAATATTTTAGAAGCTCCTTTCTTTTATTTACATAAAATTCAACCATTTTCTTCGATGGAAGATATTGTTGTATACCATGAACCAACAAATATCTTTTGTAATAAGGAATAAAAGGCTCGTTAAACCTGTCCCAAATTAGATCTTTTGGGTCTTCTGGAAATAATAAATACCTAGGAACATCTTCTTTTGAAGAAAAAATTTTTAAATATCTTTTAGCAGTAGGATTAGCAAAAACATAATCCATATTTAATTTGAACCTAAAATGAATTGCATTTTCTTGCCCTGATTTAATAGTTGACATAACTGCTAATTGAAACCTATATTCAGGTTTAGGCCTATATCCAACAATATAATAATCTTTAGGAATTACCAATTTATCATTCATTGGCAAAATTAAAGCACTTGCTTCATCAGGCCATGTCTTGTCTTTTGGAAGCAAAATTACATAGTATCTAAAATAATCATCTAAAAAAAGATTGTTATAAAACCACAAATTAGCTGTTATAAGAGGACTATCTTGGGTAACTGCGGTTTCTGATGAATAATAATCAAATACATCAGCTGGATTGGTAGGAATTAAATCCCCATACCATATTTCCATGTTAGGATTCCTACTAATCCACATAGCTTCAAAACCTTCTTTAGTTCTTTTACCATTTTCATCAACTATATCCCAGTAAAATGTTTTATTAGTTATAACATGAGTTTTAAAATTACCAAAGTCAGGAATATATTTATCGTGTCCTGCAAACCATATATCTATCCAACCGTCTGGAGTTAATTGATCAAATAAATTATCTGAACTTAATTTCATCTCCATATAAGGATCTCTATAAAAGGCAAAATTCCCCACATCAAATATATTTAGATTAGCCATTGAACATCAACTCCCATTCTACTGGATATAGTAAATTCAAGCTTTTATCTCCGAGATCTTTAGGACCGCCAAGCACATATGGAAATCCAGGAGAAGATTGATAATGAAACCTTCTGCCTGATTGATAAACTACATTATTCAGATTTGCTGCAACAAACACACTTCTGGTAGAATCAAGTAATTTTTTCATTTCTTTTGTTAAAGTCCTTCTCATTTCAATATAATCTATTTTTTTAACAGTGTTATCTTTATATTCAGAAATATAATACTCTCTTAAATAGAGATACTTATTATCTGAATCGAACATTACAGCTATTTTTCTTTTATCAAGAAAATGCCATCCCTTCGGAAGAGACTCTTCATGTACTACTTTTGCTTTTCTAGTGTCAATATTTAGCTCAATTAATCTAATCACATATTCAGGATGAAATAAATTGTTTTGCAAATAACTGTTGTCTTGATTTTTCCAGCCGTTTACATCAACCCATGTCCATAATATCAATTTATTTTTATCAATAATTTCAATGTCCACTATATTATCAAACGTTTGCAAAGGAAAATCAGTAAACTCTATTCTTGAGATGCACCCTGCTGGACCAAGAGAATAAAAAACAGCATCTTCAGAAAACCTATCTTTTTTAGATAGCTTAATTTGCCTAATAGGTACAGGCATCGGAAGATCTAAATTCATCCCGGCTATTAATTTTATAACTACTTCGTAAAATTCATCAAAATCAACTTTAGATAAATCACTATATGGATTTACTTGTTTCCATGTTCCATTGCTATTTTTATATTTATTTTTATACAGTTTAAAATAAAGAATACCCCACACAGGAGAGTATTGAAACAATTTTTTTAAAGCTTTAATTGCTTTATCTGTGTCAGAACTTAATTTAACAATTCCATATACCACAAGAATTAAATTAACCGCAATTTCATCAACTTTTGCAAAAAAATCATCATAATCAACGCTTGATTTATCTTCATAATATTTTTTAATAAAATCATTATGCAATGATTCTGCTTTATAAAACCCTATAACATAATCAGGAAGTATTTTCAAAAACTCTGGGCTACAACTCTTATTTAATTTACGATAAAAATTTTCTACATCTGATTTAATCGTTTGAGATTTTAATAAAGCAGTCATCTTTCTGTAAGCATCTAAACACTCTGTTAAATCAGTGTCTACTTTTATATCACTCAAATCATCTGACAAAGTCTGAGATTTTGAAAGAGTTTTTAATTTAGATGTTCTAGTTTTTTTGTTAAAAAAATCTGGTTTTGAAAAATCATAGGCAAGAACATTAACAGCTTCTTCTTGTGAACAATCAATTCCTTCAGCTCTATCTTCGGCTCCTATTGCTTTAAATATTTCTTTTCTTTGGTCACAAGTTATACAATCTACCATAGAGGTTCTTTGATACAAATAAACAACTTGTTTAAACCAATTACCATCTTTCTTTACATCTCCTATCACCCAAGTGGAACTATTTAAACTTTTTACACTTCTTACTACTGGCAAAAATCCTCTTAGCCCTATATTAAAATCGTTCTCAGGAGGGGTGTTCAACAGAAAGACCATCAAATTCGCTAAATCTATATATAAATTACCATACAACACAATATCTTCATCTAACACTTCAAACTTGCCATAGCTAGTTTTCATATTATTCCATTCGAATATATAAATAGGCCCTATATCATAAATATAGGTATGATTAGGGGTTAAGACTTTAACATATGCCCTGGTGTCGGCTATCTGAAACAGATATAATGCATTTTTATAAACCTGCCAACCAAACAAAAGATCATCAGGACCTTTACCCAAAGATTCCCATTCTTTTATATCAGCAAAAGCTTCTATAGAAAGATAGAAATCGCCATCTACATCATAGAACTTATCTATAGCTTCTTTAACCCCATCTACTGGAGCCAAGACACTTTTACTAATTCCTCCCCAAACTATTTTATACTCCTTGTTGTAACTGAGACAACAACTCTTGAGCTTTTAGCTCTTTCTCTCTTTTTTTTCTAGTGTAGTAATCATAACCAGCTTTAGCCCCAAAAGTACCAACATATCCTGCTCCGATACCAGCAAGAGCATTAACAATTTTATTTTTCCATCCTTTAGACTTTACGGCAGCTAAAGTTCCTAATGCTGCAGCAGGAATAGCACCTCTTCTAGCCATAGTATCATAACTATCCATTAAATCATCTTTAAGAGTTTCTTCACCATCTCCATCATAATCAACTGCTGTTTTAAGTAGAAGTTCTATTGCTTTCATATAACACCTTTTTTATAGAGATTATATCAAAAAAAGAAAAAGGAAAGAATTATTGATTGTTAGGATTGTTTAAATCCCTATGTAGTAGTAGAGCACTGATTAGTCCAGTACCTAAGCCTACAGCTCCACCTCTTAGGGTATATTTTCTAGGAATAGAATCTAATTCTTTTTTCACATCATCTAAGTTATTATAGACTTTACCGTAGATTTTAAAATCTTTATGTTTGAATTTGTTTTCAATATCGCTATCAATTAATTTGTTTTCTGCTTCCATTAACCTACTCAAAGCTTTCTCTATTCTTTCTCTTTCAGCTGGGTCTTTTGGAGAAACTATATTTTCAATCTCCTCAGTTAGTTTTTTATACTCTTCAGAATTAGGGTCTAGATGCACTCTTCTTCTTAACAACTTCTCTTTTTTAGCCAGTTGTTCTTTTCTAAATAAATAATCTTGATCAGCTTTATAATATTCTTCCATTAACTCTTTAAATTTACTTACATCTTTATTTCTTTCTTGGAAGATAGGATTAACTGAATCAACAACTTTTTTACCTGTATTAAAATGTTTTAAATTTTCTAAAGTTGCATTAAGTGACTCTGGAGTTTGGTGTTTTTTTACAAAATCTCTGTAATCTCCATCAAATACTTTTTTACCATTTTCATTTGTTTTTAGATTAAATTTACTTTTAACGTCAGATTCAATGTCTTTATAGATAGGAGTTAGTTTTAATTTTTTACTATCCCCCATTCCCTTTCCAACTAATGCACCTAATCCTGTCATACCGGCTACAGTTCCACCATATAAAAGCGCATCTGTAGTTTTATAAGAAGAGCTATCATCAAATGATTGTTTTTTTAGTAACTCATTTCTTGAAATTTCATTCTTTCTCATTTCATTGACAGCATTACCTGTTAATAATCCAGCCGCAGCTCCTAACGCAGCACCTTTAGCTGCATGTGAAAACATTTTACCCTCCTCAATACCTGCATCAGCTTGAACCATTTTATCAAGCTCTTTAAAATCAAGTGTAGGCAATTTACCGCTTCCCCAGCCACCTTTGTTTCCTGCCGCTACTTTACCTGTCTGCTCAATAACACCCTCTGCTGTGTGCGGCATATTTAAGAAAGTAGCTGAAGTTGCTATTAAATCATCTTTTTTACGAGGGTCTATAAATGGATCATGTATGATTTTCTTTAATTCTTCGCCTTTAAATTTAGCTAAAGCTTTAGCGAATCTTAACCCTGCCAATCCACCAAGAGCAATGCCACCTGCTACATAAGGCGCCACACTATATTCTTTTTGAGCTCTTGGGTCTTTATCAGGGTGAATTTTTGTAATTTTGTCATACAATCTATCCATTCCAATTCCAGCTAATGCGCCTAGACCAGCACCGATTAAACCTTTGCCTACTACATTAGTTTTAGAAGGCTTTAGATGTTCTGATGCCTCTCCATATGCTTTAGAATATAGTTCTGACAACTCACCCTGAGTAACATCTCTTTTAAATTCTCTTCCTAATTCTCTAAATTGTCTAGTTAAAGATTGCTCTAATTCTTTTACTCTTTGTTTGATTTTTGGAAGATGTTGTTGAGGATTTTCAACCTTACCTTCAGCAATGTCTTTAATTATTTTCTCCATTCCCTCTTCAGTGACAGTTCTATTTAGCTTTTTCTCAAGCATTTTCTTAAGAATTCTTTTAGCTAAACTTTTATTGCTTCCCTTATCTAGTTTCTCTAAAATAGAATCACCTGAGATATCTATTGTTTTTTCAGCCATTGCTTTTGCAATATCCAATGGAACAAAAACTTTATGTTTTACAGGGTCTATTTTTGCTTTCTCTAAAATATCTCTTATTTTCTTTAACTCTTTGTATTCTTTTGAATTACTAACTAGTCCATCAGCTCTTTGTTTATAAGAATTTATTCTTTCCTCCATTTGTTTAACAGCTGGTATATCTTTAATTAACTCCCAGCTTTTTTCTTTTTTTAATTCATCTAAAATTCTTTTAGCTTCATCAGGGTTTGTGTTTTTAATAAGCTCAAGTCTAGATAGAATCGAATGAGCTTGCTGAATTGCATTATGGTTTTCATAAGTCCCCAACAATGCACCTAACGCTCCTCCTATTGTTGCGCCACTTAATCCAGAGACAACAGCTGAACGAGTATTATTAGATTCGTCATCAGACGATTGTTTGGTTAAGCCTAAGGCTTGAGCTCTACGTTGTTTATAATCTTTATAGTCTTCTTTGATTGCAGGCATTGAGAATAATCCAGCTAATCCCAATGAACCAGGAATACCCCATGACCTAATATAGTTGCTTATTCTATTGCTAAAGTCATTAATTTTTTTAGTTTCTTCTAGGTCTTTAGTAGCAACGGCTCTTGTTCCTTTACTAATAGCTTCATTTTTAGCTTGATCAATTTCTTTTTCAAAATTATTTAATACATCTTTGTCAAGAACTTTTTTTTCAGTCAAATCTTTCAAGACTTGAGTAGCTTTTTCTTTTGTTTCATTAGTAATAATGTCTTCTCCATATCTTCTAACTTTTTTATCTAAATTATCTAAATTTAGTTCTTTTGTTAAATAGTCAATTTGCGCATTATTTGCTACAGCTCTTGGATTAGATATTAACTCATCTGCTATTCTGCTATGTTTTTTAGCTTTGCTAGCTCCTAGTTTTTCTCTTCTTAAGATTCCAGTTACATATCCAGCGTCTCTTGATAGAGAGTTTACAGCGCCTAACGAAGGAGATATAATGTAATCTCCAGCTGCATCCATGAGATAGTCTTTTACGCCCTCAGCATTTTTAAGGTTAGCTCTTTCATTTAAAGGCGCACCAGAAACACCTTTTTTTATACCAACACCAACATTTTTAGCCATTAAGGCTTGTGTTAAACGTTCAGAATATTTCATTTTTGATAAAAGAGGTTTTATAGCATTCCAAGCACCAAGAGCAGGCTCTAACGCACCTGATGCACCAATTCCTAAAATTCTAAAAGCTTGTTCTATAGCTTCAGCTTCTTTAAGAGATAGTTCTTGTTTAGAAATTAACTTTCCTAAAGCCTTACTAGCTAACTTACCAACTCCTGGAATTTTCTCTATTTTTTTATTGAGCGATTCTAAGCTCTCATCTACATCTTTACCAAGAAATTCTCTAACTCTTTTTAGTTTATCATTTTTAAGAGTTTCTTGATTTGCTTTATTCATAGCTTCTGTAGCTGCCCAGTATTTCCTGTTAGGAAAATATTTTTCCAATTCACCACCATTCATTAATTTAAAAAATTCATGCAAATTAGTTTCTTTGAATTTTTTATTAACTCTATTCCATTGATTTTTATTTAACCCGCTAGCAAGGTTTACAAACTCTTCAAGAGTTGCTATTTGATTTTTTCCATCGCCCACAAAAAATGTTTGCCCTAACTCAGAATAAGGAAGTAAAGTCTTTGCTTTTGCTAAGTTACCTTCAGCGACAGCTTCTAAAAATTTTCTATCTTCTGGAGATAGTTTTGTAAAATCAACACCTTTATTTCTAAGCTTTTTCCCTAGCTCCCTCATTTCTTGTCTAATAACATGAGCATCAGGGTCTACTGTTCCAGAATAAAATCCTTCCCCTGCAACACTGAAACGAGACTTATTAACTTTTCCTTGATTCCCTTCCATTAAGTGCTGAAGCATTTTCTTTTGAGCTCCACCACTATGTAATCTACTTTTAATAATTGTATTTTGTGTAACGTGTGCACCTAGTCCTTTTAAAACTTCAGACAACAATCCTCCATCAAATGACTTCTTCTCAAGCAAATTAGGGTTTCTCTCCAATTTTTGAGCTATATATCTTTTTCTCTCATCTGCAATAGTTTGAGAGTCAGCACCAATATAAGAACCCACCAATCCAGCAGATAACAATGCTTGACCAGCTGCCATTGTTTTAGCATCTTTATCCACATCTAAATTTTGTAAACCTTTAAGAGCTTCATTTTTTGTTTTTATCACCTCTTCTTTTAAAGCGTCTCTCTCTTTCTTAGAAAGAATATTTTCGGCTTTGTCTGCAAACTCTTTAGTTTTTTTAACAATCTCATCATTCTCAAACTTTTCTTTCAACATTTTATCTGCTTCTTCTGGAGAGATTTTGTGAGCTTTTTGCATAGCTTTTCCACTCTCAATCATAGGCTTAATAAGAGGTTTGTATAATCCTTTCGCCATCAATCCTAACCCTGCTAATGCAGCTACATTTCCCATTGTATTTATTTTTTGGGCTGTATCAGGGTCTTTTACCAATCCAGGATTATCAGGATTTAATTTTTTAGATAACAATTGATAAGCAGAAATAGCACCTAATGGTAAAGCACCCCACTTTAGATTTGGAGCCCAGCTTTTAAAAAAGTTACCAGGATTTCTAGCTAAACCAAATGAAAGTGAAGCGGCCTTTTTAGCGCTTATATTCATTTTGCTACTTAGACCTTCTTTATGGGCTTTCAACAAATCTATTTCTTGTTTTATTTTAGGATCTCTAGTTTCAGAATATTTTGACTCTAACTCGCTTATTTTTTTATTTATATCTTCTATCTGTTCTTTGTATTTTTGCACATCTGCAAGATGTTGTTTTACTTTACTTTCCTCAACCTTTTGCTCTTCTAAAAGCTTATCTCCTAATTTATCAGCTGCTACTCCACCTACATACATACCTAAAGCGGCTGCTGGAAGAAATGAGCTTCTATTTTGTGAAGTATAAGTAACAATTTGTTTCTCTTCATCTTCAGTAATAGGATCATCTCCAAATAAACCAAAAAAACTGCTTTTTTTTACAAGCTCATCATCTTTTCTACCTAACCTAGCCATTCCTGCAGCAAGCAACTGCCCTCCAATCACAACTCCTAAGGCGCCTTTAAGTTTTTTAGGGATTGCAGCTTCTTTTTCTTTTATAATTTTCTCTAATTCTTCTAATTTATTAGATTGAGCATCTTTAAATTCTTTTAAAACATCTTCATAATCTTGTTTATAGAGTTTTTCCATTTTTTCTTTTGTCTTCATATAATCTTCAAAAGTTTTCCCAGAAGAATAATACAAAAAAGGGCTATCATGTTTAAAAGCCCTTCTATATCTCCTCATATTTTTAGCTATTTCCATTTTTTTCGCAGGATCAGTTTCATTTAACATTTTAGCTTTTTCTTCTAAAAACCTATTCCCTGCATAATCATCAACACCTGAATTTCTAACACTAATTTTTTTCATGTGAGCTTGTGTCTTATCAATGTAATCATTTAGAGCAGAACCAGCTAAGGCTGTGCCTCCTACCAAACTTCCATAAGATACTGCTTTTTGAGTTAATGGATTATTAAGACTTTGTTCGTTATTTTTTTTATCTGCCATTTATATTCCTCCATTTATTTTATTCTGAAGCTAAGTAAGCAGCACCACCTAGCCCCATACCAATAGCACCCCATCTAACACCATTTAGCACTCTTTTGATAGAAAAGCTATCATCAGAATTAGTCATTTGCGGTCTTCTAGCACCATAACCTCTTGAAAATGATGCGTTTCTATTTATAGAAGAATAAGATGAAACCCTAGGTCTCTGCGACACAAAAGGCTCATTCATTGCTTTTCTAAAAGATGAAATAATTCCAGCTTCTTTAAAAAGTAAATTTATAGCTCTCATAACAACTCCTTTCTAATTCTTAAATATTTTCCACAACTGGATGTCTATTTATATCATCTACAGCCATCTTATACGTATTATATCCACCTATCCCTAAACCTAAAGCACCTAATGCTTTAAATCCTCTAACTTTAGATACAGTCTCAAACATTTTGTCATTTTTTAAATGGTTTTTTATTTTGTCAACATCTTCTTTTAAAGAGTGATTTTTTACATACTCTTTTAGAGCATCTCCCATCTTGTTTTCTGTCTCATATATCTTTAATTCCTTAAGAATTTTATCGTATTTTTTTCTAACCTGTTTATAATCAGGCACTTCTTTCTTTAATTTTTGTGCATTCAATAAACTTTTAACAGCAATTCCATATCCAGCAGCCATCCCTAAACCATGTTTAACTGGATGAGGGTCATATTGAGGTTGTTGTAATTGCTCTAATTCATCCATGATTTACCCTTTGTTGTTTTAGACAATTATACCTAAAAAGAATTAAAAATGCTTACTTTGTAAAAACTTAAACTTTGCTTAAAAAAATATAAGCATTTTAAGAAAAATAAAGATTTTGTCTGTATCCCTATATATAGGGGAATGGCACTTTAAAGTGTTTTCTTAAACAAAACTTAATTTCAAAAACGCCGTAAATACAATTGTTCAATCAAAACTTAAATAAATCTTAAAAAGATAACAACAATTTAAGAAATGGAATGTAAAAAAAAGGGGGAGGGATAAAATTAGAAAAAAGTTGCTTAAGTTTAACTTTTTCTACAGTATTCTGTATGCAGGATAATTGATACAAGCATACCAATTAGTGAAACAAGAGGAACAAAACACATTATAAAAGTAACTAACAACATCACTTCAGTAAAAAAATCTCTCTCATTTTTATCTATCAAAAAACATTCTACAAACACTATCATCCAAGTTAACAAAGCTAAAAATGTCATAACAATCCACATTAACATAAACATATTATGCCTTTTTTTAATTGAAAGTATACTAAAAAAACGTTTTTATTACATCAATTCTTTTTGTCGGAACTTTCAATATTAATCTCTTTAATAGAGCTATTAGAAATCAAATAACTTTTATCTTCACCTCTAATATTTATTTTTAGTGTTCCGCTAAATATATGTTGTTGAATATCTCTTAAAAATTTTTGCAAATTTTTAACCTTTAATTTGTCTATTTCTATAGATATAATTTCTTTAGGGCTAATATTATAATAATCATCTTTTTTTACCCATAAATAACCTCTATAAACTTCTCTTTTAGCTCTTGCCTCTGCTAATGCAGAATAAGGAAATCCATTCGCTACTGCAGCTTCTTTTAAATTAGAATATTCTTTTATTATCTCCATATTCTTTGGATTTACTTGCAAAATTGGATTCTTTCTAACTGATTTATATTTACTTTCTTTATTTTCTTTCTTTACAAGATCACTCCCCCTTCTTTTCCACTCTAAATTTTCTGCTCTATTATCAAATAGGTTTCCATTTTTATGGCGAACATCATAATGATATTCATCATTAGGCTTAGCAACAAATGCTTCTGCTACTATAGTGTGTAACATTTTATTTAACTTACAATCCCTTCTGTTTACTCTAATCATCAATCCGGTAGGAGTTACAGTAGGTTTAATAACTTTTTCACCGCAAACCACAACTCCATTTTCATAAACCATACAACAATTATTTATTTGAACATACCTTCCTTTTGGTTGCAAAACTAATAGATTATCCATTATACTCCTTTTAATTTTTTTTACAAAAACTTAAGCAAACAACTGATACACAAACCAGATAAAATACACTGGAGATAACCATTTCAAAAGAGAAAACATATATATAGGAAAGTTATCAAAAAATTTTTCTAATTTTTTCATTTTTGCCTCCTTAATCCCTCAAAAAAGAGGGGAGTTGTTACTTTTTAAAATCTTTAACTATTTTTTCAGTTAAAGCTATTTGGCCTTTTGGAGTAATAAGAGGAGTAAATTTTTCAACTTTCGAACCACTAATTTCTACGGGTCTACCTATTACTTCAAACCAACCTCTGTCAATATATCTTTGATATGGCTGATTATTGGCCCTTAGGTAACCTTTTGCTCTTAACCATCTAAATGCATGATTTCTACCTATAACCACATTATGAGTTCTCGAAATACTTTTAACCCATTGCTCTATTAAAACAGCTCCTTCTGTAGTCTCTATAGCCTTACCAAACTCTATATAAGGTTCTGATTCTTTTAATTGTTTTTGCAGCTTTCTTTTTTCCTCTCTTTCTTTTTTAAGAGCTTCTAGAACTTTTATCATTGCATCTGGGTCTTGCAACATTTCTTCTACTTTTTCAGGCGTAATATATGCTCCATGTTTTCTAATTGCTGGCAATACTTCACTAGTTACCCATTTCTTGAACTTTTTAGCCTGTGGTTTATTGCTTCTTAAGATAGCACTATAGAGACCGCTCTCGTTAATAATTATCATCTCTTGTGGTCTTCCTATTTCATCAACGAGGCGCATTTTTTGCGCCTCATCTTCATCTAAGACTCTTATCATATCGCTTGCTTTTCTATACCCTAAAATCTTTGCAACATCTCTAGCAACAAACCAAGGCTCTCCTCTTTTATCAGTTAAAACTTTAATTTCCCCAAAAGCACCGTTGAATTTTAAAATCTCTGGAGTATAGTCCAATTCAATAGGTTTAATTTTTTCTTCTTTAACTACATCTTTTTTGTCTTCTTTAGGAGGTTGATTTAGAACTTCTTTTTTGCTATTATTCTCCTCCCTTTTACCACATTTTTCTACACCAATCTTATCCCAAAAGATAATTACTTTAGTAACACCTTTGCTAACTTTTTTATTATCAATATAACCTCTTTGTCTATAATTTTGAATTACTTTAGTAGCTTTTCTTTTGTCTAAACCTAAAATTTTTCCAAGTTCTTCGTAAGAAACAATAATCTCTCCATTTTCATTTTTAAATCTTTCTTCTAACATTCTTAAAGTGTTGATTGTATCTTGACTAACTGGTTTAGGCATTCTCAACTCCTTTACGTATTTTTTAAACTCTCCACCCACCCACCTCTATCTAGGTCTAGATTAGACCTCAAAAACTATTTGTTCTTTTGATAAGTCTTTAAGATTAGAACCTCCAACAACCACATAAGGCAAATCATCAAAAAAATCTTTTAACTGATAAACATCCTCCACTTGAGCTACTAATGTGATTTTTTGTAGAACTGGATTGCTTTCTGTAGGAGATACATATTGAACTATAACATTGCTATTTAATTTATCTTTGAATTTTTTCAACCTTGAAAGAATTTCATTTAATCTATTTGTATGAATATTTAAAACCTCTCTATAATATTTAGAATACAATTCATATCCTATTTTAGCTAACACAGAATTGTAATCCTCATAATTACTATAATCTACAGAAGAAGCTTCTATAAAAATTTGCTCATCTCTGCTAACAATGTCAAAGTAAAAATGAGAATTAACTCTTATCCTTTCTATAAATCTATCCCAAGGACCTAAAACAACAGATGCTCCATCGCTCATAAGAACAATAGTTGCTATTCCATAGTTGTCCAAAATATCATTATATCTGTGCCTCCAATAAGCTCTTTTAATCATTTCTATTTCTTCATCATTAAGCGAAGTGTGCTTAATAAAAGTTTTCCATACAACTGGTCTCTTAAAACCCTCAACATAATATTTATAGTTAATTTCTCCATTTTCTACAGTTCTAATAGCTCTAGCAATTACTTCTCCATTAAGTTCATAATGTATGTATGTTTGATGTTTCATTTTTGCCTCCTTTTTTATTTATTAGACTTTTAACTTTTTTTGTTTGCCGTTAATTTCCCTTTTGTTCAAAACTCAAACCTTTTTGAGTTTAAAATATCACAAATTTTCTGAGCATCTTCTTTTGTTTTAAAATAAACAGTAGTCAATTCTGAAGTATTTGTGAAAGCAGTCCTATATTTTCCTTCTATTATTGTAATATAATAAGCGTGCCCATCTATTTTTGGATTAAAAATGAACCCTCTACTATCAGGACACAATTCATCTCTTAAAGACAATAGTTTTGCAAATTTAATTAGCTGTTCCATACTATTCGCATTTCCAAAATAATCTTTATCTATATAATCAGAATAATCATTTTTTAGCTTTAATGCAGGCTTTTCAGGTATTTCAAATTTAATTTCGTCCCAAAACAAAGTTTGGTTACGATGCCCTTCATTATCTACTACAACACCATCAAAATCATAATAACCTATACTTTCTGGACTAGATTCAAACAAAACCTCAATGTAATCTTCTACATTTACAACTTCTCCCCAACCAAATTCAAAACTCCAAACTTTATCTCCCACTTTAATTCCGTCAAAATAGCTCACTTTATCCTCCTTTTTTAAATTTTATTCTCTTTAATTTGTTTAGCAACAGGTTAAATATTAACTCTTTTTATTATTTTTCAAAAGTATTCCCTATTACTTCTATCTCATCTTCTTCAAAAATTGCACATAAATGCCAGTTGCTACAATCGCTTTTCTTTACCCACTTCAACAATTCATATTTAAACTCTCTGTCTTTAAACACAACTCTAGCAATAAACTCTTCTTCTTGAGAACCATTACAATAAAATTTCCTTTTACACCTAACCACATCTCCTTCATAAACTTCTTTATTATTCACATCTCTAAGCCAAACATATTGACCTACACTTTCTTTGTACACATGATGCAATTCAAACCTAAATCTACCACCCAAGCCATCATACACATTATTTCTTTTACTTTCAGAATACATACCTATAGCTTTTTCTAATATCCAATAAGCCCCATCTTTTTCAATCACTTTCCCATACACCCACTTTTTATCAGTTACCGAAAAGCCTCTAAACCTAATTTCTCTCATTTTTAACCTTTTTTGATTTCTTAATTCTCTTCAGGAAATAGATCCTCATAAGTAAACAACAGTGGCGTATCTATAAACTTATCTTTGTTTGGATGAAACATAAAAGCTTGTTGCCCAATATGTTCACTTACTTCTTTTTCGAGCTGTCTAAGCCTTTCTTTATATTTTTTAGGCATATACATAAGCTCATTCTTTCTTGCAAAAATACAAGGCATGCAGCCAATCCTCTCAAATCCTCTATCATAAAATGGATGCCTTTTAATTCCATGCTCTTCAATAAACTTAAACACTCTCTCCTTTGACCAGTATGCAATAGGATTAAGAGTTGGCTTGTAAAACTTAGGACTAGTTATTGAAAGCTGCATCTCAAAGACTTCAACATTCTCTCTTGCTACACTTTCTTCTCTTCTTAAACCACCACAAACAATATAACTTTTATTTTTGTCTACATAGTTCTCTTTCAGCCATTTTTCAAATGGCCTAATTTTTAAGTGTTCCGTACAAAACCTATATTGTCTATTTGGAACAATTTTTTTCCATTTTGCTAACTCTAACATTCCCATACTTTCTATTCTTACAAGAGAAATATCTAATGCCTTTTCTAAATAATCCAGATATTCATATGTCTCATCCGCCTCCCATTTAGTATCCATAAAAACAGGAATAACTTTTTCTTTAGGAAGACGGTCTAACATATAAAGAAGCACAGCTGTACTATCCTTTCCGCCACTAACACTGACAATATAATCTGTATCTGTATAATTAACTTTCTTCGGCATCTTCAAACCTATCAGCAAAATCATCTAATGTTCTAACATAAGGCTCATCTATATCTGGATTATCTTCGGGAACATACATAACACATTCTAACCACTCACGTGTATCAGGGTCTTTAAACTTACACCACTTAATAGGAATATAGATTTTTTGATTTTCTTTGTGTTTGTATTTTTTATTAAGTTTAATCATTTTAAGAACCACTCCCATTATTACCTCCTTTACTATAAAATCCTTCCACTAAAAAATCTGGAAGTTCAAACACAGAACACCCTAAGTCTAACAAATGCGCAACCTGTCTTTTAACTAAAACATCATCATTTTTATTTTTTATATCTATTTGAAGAGACCAATGAAATTCGTTTTTATGAATTATGAAATTCCACCAAAACCATATCCCTAATCTTTTAAAAAGCATCTCTCCTCCTTTTTGTTATTGTATCAAAAAAGAACTCGATTAATAGTAGTTTTTGCGAAAAAATTATATTTTTTTAAGTTATATATCTATGAAGAAAAACATTTTTTTAAAAGGAGGGTAAAATGAAAAAAGAAAGAAAAGTGTTGGTTCTATGGTATTGTGTAACAACTGGATGTTATCAATACTTTGAAACTAACATAAACCCAAACGAAGAAGATGAGTTTGTATGGATTAAAGTTGGGACAAAAAAATAATGCCCCGTTTTTTTTACGTTACATTTTTACGAGAGAGATAAATCTACCTCTCTCGCAAGCGCATCAACTGCATCTTTCACAGGCGCACCTGTATACACTGCTTCACTAACCTTAGCTTTGGTGTATTCTGATACAGGTAAATCAACAACACCATATGCCATTATTTCTGCTAACCCTTTGTACAGTTGCTGCTTCTCATACTCTTTGTCAGGGTTAGGTCTGTCAGAAAAAATTGCAACCACTGCAATAGTATCATCCTGAGTAGGATGCTTAGCTATATGCTCACCGTTAGGTGTTTTAAATCCATACACAAAATGATAAGGCGCATCAGTCACTTCCTCAACTCCCTTAATAATAGGAGCTTCTTTAGTCCCAAAATCTTTTAGTTCCGCTATTAGTTTTATTCTTCTATCCATGTTTCTCCTTTTTCAGTTTTTATTTTTCTTCTTTTTTTAACTTTAACATCTATTTCTACTAGCACTTTCCCACCTGTATATACATAAGCAATTCCTAGCACTCCAACTGAAACCAACAAAACATAACAAGCTAATTCAATAGAAAACCTAAGAGCTATTGCAAACATTCCAAAAGTCAATAAAAATACAAACAAACCTAACAACCAATTACTTTTTGTTTTTTTCATTTTTAACCCTTTTTACAGGCTTCTTCTCTTTAGGAGGAGAGAAAAGAAGCACAAACTCTTCTTTATCTCCCCACAACATATCAATCAACTTCTTCTTCATAATCTTCCAAACTTTCTTCAACTTTATCTGCAATAGCATCTAGAATTAAAAGCTTAGGAAATTTTTCCCCATATGGAAATTCACCTTTCACGGCAGTTTGTCTAAAGTGGTCCTCAATAACTTTCTTGATGTCTTTAATTTTACACTCTCTTTTGTAAAGACCCCTTAATTTTACTTCCACATCTATGTCACATTCATTAAAATCAATAAATAAAGGCTCCCATAAAGGCTCTCCATATTCATCTTCATAATGAATGTTTTTAATATATCCCATATGACCTATTACTTCATTTAGTTTCACAATAATTTTGTCATTATTGCCATCTTTTTCTAAAACCTTGTTTTTATATCCAAACATAAATCTTCTAATTTTTGTATCTTTTTCCTCTACTTCATTTATCTCTTCACTTTCTAAAGCGCTTAAACTTTCTTTAAGAATAAAATCTATTTCCTCGTTTAAAACATCAAACAGTTGATTGGGACAACACCCTAAAATTTTAACAATTCTTTTTCTTAATTCTTCTTTCTCTTCTGGGATTACTTTTACTTTAGGAATATAAATTCCTATCTCAAAATTCTTATCATCTGACTCTAAATAACTTTTATTAGTAAAAGAAAGTTTTAAGCTACCATTTAAAGTAATTTTCGCTTCAACTCCATCAAGCACTGGAACTTTAATTCTATCATGTTCGAATTTAATAACCATTTTTTACTCCTTATTTATTTTTTTAAGATTTTTACAACTGCAATATTAATTTTATCCACCGCTTTATTTAAACTTTTAAAAAGAACCTCCTCTAAATTAACATATGGGTTTTTAAACACCACAAGACCAATAGCTAAAACAATATATCTTATTGCAACAAATATATTTACAAAAGGAATAATTCCCAAGACCAGCACAACCATTATATCCTCTCTAAAAATATCCAACAAATCTTCTTCTGACAAGTTGTCATCTTTTAACAACTTATGTTTTAGATAAATATACAAACCTGCACTATTAACAGCTAACAACAATCCTACTATCCAAAAAACTAAGAACCACATTTTTACTCCCTTATAAAAGATTTTTCATTTTAAACAATTTATATCTCTCTATAAAAAAAGAGAGTTGTTTTTCAAGAGGGACATCATTGAATGCGCTATCAATTGGATGTGAATAAATCTCAATCCATACTTTTTGCGTCCTATACCATCTATCTATTTTTTTTAAAACACTCTCTTCATGCACAGCAAAATACCTATTTAGCCACACCCACCCCTCATTAGTTTTTTTAGGAAGCCATGCAAAACGAATGCAAGCTTTATACTTTCTTCCGAACTCTTTGCATTTAACCATTGTTTTCCTTTTTAAATTTTTCATAGTTTTCTTTTACTTTTTTATCTTGAAACACAAGTTCTTTCCACAAGTCTGACAACTCATCAATCAGCATGATAGCTATCTCTCTAATAGAATAATGAGCACCAGGTTCAGTTCTGAGCCTTAAGAAGTGCATCAAACTTCTCAAATTAAAACTTAATTGCATAGTATAGATAAATGCTTGAGGTAACAACATAGCTAAATCATCCATATCGCTCTTTTTTATTTTTCCATTTTCATCTTTCATTGTATTTAAAAGTGCCATTATTTGTTTCTTGTGGTTTTTAAGCATCTGATTTACAAAATCATTTTTTGTTTCCATAAACTCTATATCAATTACATCTAGCGCATATCTAGAACTTGTAACAACTTGAGAAACACCTATTCTATGACGGCTCTCTTCTAAGAGAGCCTTTGTAGACATTTTTACTTCATACACTATTAAAGAATGTTCTAAAACACTCTCGTGTCTAGCATGAAAACCTATGCGCTTAATTAAATCCAAATCTTTAGGACCTATATGGTCCTCAATAGTGTAACAGATATCACATTTCTCACAGCATTTTTGTCCATTGCAATAATTAAAACTATCATTTTTTAAGGGATTTCCACATCTAGAACACAACAGTTGCTGATCGACAGATACTCTTTCTAAAATTGCCCAACTATCACTTTTTTGATGATTTGCTCTAGAGTATCTAATTCCATCCGCTATAAGAGCAAGAGGAGAAACATATTTTAGTTCTACAGATTGCTTAGAAAGCCTCATTTAAAACTCCTTTCTTAAAATTATACAATAATTCGACTCTTTCTCAAACTAAAGCATTTACTATTTCAATAAAGTTTTCTAACTCTTCTATTTCTTCATTGCTTAAATATTCAAAAGGATTTATCACGAATTCTCTTTCTTCTATTTCTGTACATTCTGGATTTAAATATCTTTTAGTTTTTATAGTGTATTGCTCTGGTATTTCATCTATTTCAAGAGTTTCTATATCTCTATATAAAGCATCAAACACTTCCCCTTGTTCAGGAACAAACTCATAATGACAATAAGTTTTAGTTGCACCCATATACTCCTCTTTACAACACACTTTTTTAAATCCCATTATCTTCTCCTTTCATATTTTTTAT
>Ga0256831_1000087_pt1 | contig 46050 bp, 53 predicted proteins | sample 132544metaG_FD_189087 | JGI IMG/M metagenome (GOLD analysis project Ga0256831, IMG submission 189087) | Hydrothermal vent microbial communities from Lau Basin, Pacific Ocean - 132-544 | ecosystem: Environmental > Aquatic > Marine > Hydrothermal vents | place: Pacific Ocean: Lau Basin | collected...
AGGTAGACAAACAAAAAAGCAGCTCCACCATAAACTCCTGTGATGTAGGGAAACTTCCATATATTACCCAAACCAACTGCCGAACCTGCTGCTGCTGCTACTACTCCAAACTTACTTGAAAAACCATCTCGGGGTGAAGAACCTAATTTTGCCATAAACTAAATGAAATGTTACTCAAATATACAAAAAAGAGGTTCTCTACAAAATGTAAAGAACCCCTAAATGATAACTAACTGCAATTAATTACAGTCTGTCGATACAATTAAGGTCTTCAAAAGCTCTTTTCAATCTATTAACAACTGAAATTTCACCTTCACGTAACCATTTTCTTGGATCGTAATATTTCTTGTTTGGCTTGTCATCTCCATCAGGGTTTCCAATTTGAGCCTGAAGATAATCGTGGTTTTTCGCTTCGAAAGTGCGAACGCCATCCCAAAATGCCCACTGAGTATCGGTATCGATATTCATCTTAATTACACCATAACTGATAGCCTCGCGAATCTCCTCAAGAGTAGATCCTGAGCCACCATGAAATACAAAGTTTACAGGTTTTGAACCTGTTTTAAGTTTTTCCTCAATATAATCTTGAGAAGCACCAAGGATTGAAGGTTTAAGCACAACATTACCCGGCTTGTAAACACCATGAACATTACCAAAAGAGGCGGCAATAGTAAAGTTTGGAGACACTTTCATCAGCTCTTCATAGGCATAAGCAACCTCTTCGGGCTGTGTGTATAACAGGGCGTTGTCAACATCAGAATTATCAACGCCATCTTCCTCACCACCGGTAATACCCAGTTCAATCTCAAGAGTCATTCCAATTTTTGACATACGCTCAAGGTATGTTTTACAGATAGCAATATTCTCTTCGAGTGGCTCTTCTGAGAGGTCTAACATGTGAGAGCTGAAAAGAGGTTTTCCGGTCTCTTCGAAATGCTTTTCACCGGCATCCAATAACGCATCAATCCAAGGCAATAATTTTTTAGCAGCATGGTCGGTATGTGTGACAGCTACAATACCATACTTCTCAGCTAACAAGTGAACATGCTTAGCAGCAGAGATAGCTCCCAAAGCAGCAGCTTCATTAGCTTCCAATCCAATACCTTTACCTGCATAAAATCCACCACCCCCATGCGAAAGCTGAATCATAATTGGAGAGTTAACAACCCTAGCAGCTTCCATAACAGCATTTACTGTATCTGTTCCGGTAACATTAACGGCCGGCATAGCATAACCCTGCTCTTTTGCCAATTGTAATAATTTAGTAAGGTCATCACCGGTAGCAACACCGGGTTTTAATACATCAAGTACACGTTTCATATTATAAAATTTAGTATTTTCCAAATTGAAATACAAAATTACAAATTAGATTCCAAATTGACATTATTTAATCTGAAAAGTTGCAATCTGTTATCATTTATTAACAGTATTTCCGAAATTCAAAATCAGAACGGATATCCAATGGCAAAGTTAAACCCAAAATCGTTCCAATTGGCTTTTCTTCTTCCCAGCACCCACCTCTGGCCAAGTGGCATTGACGGGTCACTGGCCTTAACGCCCATATCAAAACGAAAAACAAAATAGCTAAAATCGAAGCGCAGACCTGTTCCCAAACCAACAGCAATCTGTTTGTAGAAAGTGTCAAATTTGAATAATCCACCAACAGGACTACTAGCCTCTCTTATCGCCCAAATATTTCCCATGTCAACAAAGAGTGCACCTTCAAGTATCCAGAACATCTTAAACCGGTACTCAGCATTTAGCTCCAGCTTAACATCTGCTGTTTGGTTGTAGTACTCCAACTCGTACTCTTTAAACTCACCCGGCCCCAGACCTCGTACCGGCCAGGCTCTGATACTGTTTGCCCCTCCCGAGAAGTACATCTTTTCAAATGGTAATACATTCAGGTTTCCATAAGGATACCCCAAACCCATAAAAAATCTATATGCCAATGAGCTGACTCGACCTGCTGTATGATGATACCTTATGTCAAAATCTGTTTTTACATATTGAGCATACCTAATTCCCATAAACTTGTTGTACCCGTCGTCGGGAGTTCCAGAATTAAACAACTTTACAAAACTATCCAGCAGATTACCCGATGCTTCAAAATAAGATCTGAGAAACCAGAAATTTCTGATATTACCTGCCTTCTGACCATTGAACTGAAATGTATAACTTGAGTTTAAAATAAGGTGATCTTCGTAGCTGTACCTCATATATGTATCCTTGATATAGTCCCAGAATTCCTGTGAAATAACCGGAACAAAAACGAGGCTAAAATCCATTATTGTAAATATGTGAGAGATTTTTTCGGTTGACCTCCACTCATAGCTCAATTTTGAGTTAGCTATTGTACGAGTGTAATCGGGGCGTCTCTGATAGTTTGTACCAATCGAGATTAATGATCGCGGATTGTACTTTATTCTAAAACCCTGCATCTTAAATGGTACTAAGAACTTAGGAAATGTTAGCCCGACATCGAACCCAACCTCCAGAATATTAAAACTATTTTTCTCTCCTCTCGATTGCTGATTCTGGTATGCTAAACGAAATCTGGTATTAAATATCTCCGCCCCCTTGAGCAGGTTTTTATGCTGATACTTAATATTTGTTGCCGCCCCAAGATTACCCGAGGAGTTTGTCCCCTCAACCTCTAAAGCATACGACTGTGGCTTTGATGGTGTAAGCTGAATATGGCAGTTGAGCCATCTGTTTCCGTCCTTGTCAGCCTTAGCGTCATAAAGCTCCCCAAACTTAATATTAATATATCTGAAAAGTTTTAACTGTGTAATTAAGGTCTGTGTTTTTGATACCTTATCGATATCGTACAGTTGCCCCGGCACTAGACAGGTTGAGTTGACCAATACGTTAGGCTTAAACTTCATCTCTCCCCTATAAAGAAAGTAGGCTCCATGATAATATAGTGTATCGTATTTAATCTTGTCTCCAACCTCTTTCGTCAATACTTCCTGCGGATCAAAATCGACATAGAAATAGACATCCTTAATGCGATATTTTGTGTGATCCTCTGTTGTGTCCCTTCCTTCGGGCAAATGGTTCAATACCCCTGCAATAACAAGTGTATCGATAACTATATTTTTGCCATGCAAACTATCAACCAAATAATATATGTACTCCTTCGAGAAGTTATAATAGCCCTTTCTATTTAACAATTCAGTAATACGGTCGCGCTCCCTATCAAACAAACCTACGTCAAATGGTTTTACCCCCCTAAGAAGAGAGTTGATAGAGTCGGTGTAGATGATTTTGCGGATTGAATCATCCACAATTTTATAACCTAGGTGATGACTGTAAGATCGTTCGCCCGCCGAAATAATATACTGAACTTTAACCTTCCTCTTCTTCTCGTTCACATAAACAGTGTCGGTAACTTTAGCATTATAATAGCCCTTGTTTTTAAGAAGAAGCTGCAACTGCTTATGCGACTTCTTTCTCAAATAATCATCATACTCAACCGGGGTCTCACCAATACGCCATAGCCATTTGTTAAACCCATTCTCCTTATCTCTTCCTGCCAGATTATAGAGCCCGAGATGAAAATGCCAAAATCCGAGAATACGTTTATTCTCCCTTGGACGCACGTATGATTTCAACTCTTCTTTTGATACAGAGTGAGCATCGTGTACAACTATATTTTTTTGTAAAAGATATCTATCCTCAGGAACAAATTTTACAGGACTACACCCCCACAACAATCCCCAAAGCAAAAAAAGTATTATATGGGTAAATTGTTTCTGTTTCATTTTTAAACTTGCAGGTATTTCAGATAAAAAACTCTTTTTAAGTATTTTTCTGTACAAAGATATCCAAATTGATGAAATTGATATAAATTGGCTAAATATTATTTTATGGTATTAAAAAATTTAAAATGACACTCTATCTTTGTGTTTTTGTAACTTCTTCGTGTAACTTTGTGCAATAGTCTATCCATCTTGTTCTGATAAATTAATCAGCTATTACACGAAGTAATATTTAGTCTATAAATTGAAAAATATGTTGAGCAAAAGTTTAAAAAAACATATTACCTCTCTACACCTCAAGAAATACAGGAAGCAATTTAGTGCTTTTTGTGCTGAAGGAGACAAACTTAATCACGACCTTATCACCTCCGAAACTCATTGCAAGGAGCTGTTAGCAACTTCGCAATGGTTAGATAAAAACAGAAAACTTCTACCCAAAGAGACTAAGGTTACCGAAGCTACTGAAATAGAATTGAAAAGTATCAGCAATTTGAAAAGTCCGCCACCAGTAATTGGTATTTATAAAATAGCTGAACGACTATTGAATATTAAAGGGTTGACAAACTCTTTGGTAATTGCACTTGACGGAGTTCAGGATCCGGGAAATATGGGTACTATTATTCGTATTGCCGACTGGTTTGGGATAGACAATATTATCTGTTCGGATGAGAGTGCCGACATATACAACCCAAAGGTGGTGCAGGCTTCAATGGGAGCAATAGCACGTGTAGCAGTGCATTACACAAACCTTAATGTATTTATTGAGGAGTACAAACAAAAAACCAATCTGCCCGTTTACGGCACTTTTCTGGAAGGTGAGAATATCTACAACCAAAGCTTAGCAGAAAGCGGAATGGTAGTTATGGGTAGTGAAGGTAATGGTATCAGCCTTGAAATTGAAAAGTTAATCTCTGATAAGTTGTTCATTCCCAATTTCCCTCCCAAAGTACCAACCTCAGAGTCTCTTAACGTTTCAGTAGCTACAGCTATTGTTTGCTCTGAGTTTAGACGGAGGGGGATTTAACAGTTCGGAGTTCGGAGTTACTTGTTTCGGGTTTTGGGTTTTTTCTGTTACCGTTTAAAAGTCCTCCTATTGTCGGACTGTTTAAAGGTGTTTCTCCTTAAATTGGCGGTAGTACCGGATAATCAGCCTAACCCTATAACCCTGTAACCCTACTAACCCTTAAGCCATATAACCAATGATTTACCTTATCGGCACACCTCTCCCCATCGATAGCTGAGGATGCTATACCGCCGGCATAACCGGCTCCTTCACCGCAAGGGAATAGTCCTTTTATCTGAACATGCTGCAGCGACTCTCTGTCGCGAGGGATTCTTACGGGCGATGATGTACGGCTCTCTACTCCTACAACCACAGCCTCATTGGTAACAAACCCTCGTATTTTTCGGTCAAACAGATCAAATGCTTTTCGTAGTCTTAATCCAATCTCATCGGGAAGCCAAAAATGGATAGGTGATGAGATAACTCCTGGAACGTAGGAGCATTCGGGCAGGTCGAACGACAGCCTACCGTCAACAAAATCGGCTAGTCGTTGTGCAGGAGCGGAATAACTGCTGCCACTATTTATGTGAGCCAGACGCTCTAACTCACTCTGATACTCCAGACCTGCCAATGATCTTTTATCGCTGTATCGTTCAAAATCTTCAGGTTTAACCTCAACAACAATTCCCGAATTGGCAAAAGGGGAATTACGCTTTGATGGCGACATTCCGTTAACAACAACCTCCTGCTCCTCGGTCATTGAGGGAACAATTATACCCCCCGGACACATGCAGAAAGAGTATGCCCCTCTCCCATCAACCTGAGCTGACAAATTATACGATGCTGCCGGCAGATATTCGCCCCTACCTTCTTTTGAATGATACTGCATCTCATCAATCATCTCCTGCGGGTGCTCTACACGCACACCCATAGCCCACGATTTAGCCTCAAGATGTATCTCCGCAGCATGCAAAAAACGATATACATCTCTTGCCGAATGACCTGTAGCAAGAATTACTGCCCTACCCTCAATTCTGTCACCGGCAGTTGTTACCACACCTTTAACTTCATCTCCCTCAACAATCAGATTATTAACACGAGTATTGAACTTCACTACCCCACCGGCACTGATTATCGATTCACGCATATTTTTAATTACACCGGGTAACCTGTCGGAGCCAATATGAGGATGTGAGTCGATCAGAATATCATACTGAGCACCATGATGGTGAAAAACTTCAACTACTTTTCTAAAATCACCGCGTTTTGTGCTGCGGGTATAAAGTTTACCATCGGAAAATGCACCTGCTCCCCCCTCACCAAAAGCGTAGTTCGATTCAGTATTCAATTTTTCATTCCTGTTCAGGAGTGCCAAATCGCGCTTTCGCTCAGTAACAGATTTTCCTCGTTCAATAACCACAGGCCTAAGTCCGAGTTCAATCAGTCTCAACGCTGCAAACAGTCCTCCGGGGCCAGCTCCAACAACAACTACTTCAGGTGAGTTTGAAACATCTTTATATTCAAAACAAGTTGAAATAAATTCGGAAGACTCCTCGTTAACATAGACATCGAGGTAGAGCTGCACCTTTACGGGTCGTTTACGTGCATCAACGGAGCGTTTTACAATATGTATTGTTGTTATCTCATCCTGAGATATATTTAGCTCATCTGCAACTAACTGTTTGTAAAATTGTTCATCCGATGCCTCACGAGGCGATAATCGTAGAAGAAGTTCTTTTTTCATAAATTCAGCTTTCGGCCTCTAAACTGTTAGTTTCTACTCAAAGTAGAATGTGAGTACAAAGATACGCGACTTAAGACCATTCAGTGCCTGAGTATAAATCTCATCTCCCGGCTCCCCTGTTCCGGCAGGATTTAAAATATTAAACATTCCTATTGAGGCCTTCAGCTCAATTGAGAGTCGAAAATATGTCATGTAAAAATCGAATCCGGCACCGGCTTCTCCGTATAGGTCGAGAGAGCGCAGCAGCAGGTGATCCTGTTTGTTCTTGGCAAGGTCATACTTCATATTTGCACCGGCAATCATAAATGGTTTAACGTTGTGCATCCTGCTCCCACTAAATTTCACCAAAAACGGAAACTCCAGAAAGGTAGATTTTATCTTTAATGGACTTGCCTCCATAAATGAACCATTCTGATCCATATAGTAGAGATCCCTCTGACCAAAGCTTATTCCGGGAAGAAACCGCAGGTTAAAATGTTTATTAAGACGAAGACTTGTAACGATACCAATATTTAATCCAGGTATCAGATGTAAAACCTCACTATAGTAGGTATTTCCATCGTCGGTCTGCAAACCGCTATTATAAACCCTGAAGTCCATTGTGTTAAAACCTATCAGAAAGCCAAAGTGAAGTCTCTTCTCATCGAAAGCCGGCAAGTTGGGTGCTCCTTTCTTACCCTCCTGGGCATAGACCATAGATACAAACAGGAAACACGAAAATATAAGTATTATTCTTTTCAATTGATTGTTATTACGCTTTTCACTTACCATAAAAACTAAAATTCTCTCTTTTTATTGCATATCTTTTTCGGCAGCATAAATGGTAGCAATACCAAAGGTCTGTTTCTTTCTTACAATGGGATTTAGCCCGGCAGCAACCAACTCCTTATCAAAGGTTTCGCCATCGGGGAAATTAAGCACCGATGCAGGAAGATACTCATAAGCTGCTTTATCTTTTGATATGAGACCGCCAAAAAACGGCAACATCCGTTTGAAGTAGAAAAAGTACAACTGCTTAAATGGGAAAGACGACGGACGCGAAAACTCCAGAACAACCATCCTACCTCCCGGTTTAAGTACTCTGGTCATCTCTGTAAGACCCTTGTTCAGGTTTTCAAAGTTACGTACCCCAAAAGCAACCATCACAGCATCAAATGAGTTATCGTCAAAGGGAAGGTTCTCAGAATCGCCCTCAACCACACTAACAAACTCTTCCACACCTCTCTCTTTTATTTTCCTCTCGGCAACCTCAAGCATTCCTGTGGAGATATCGACTCCGGTAACTTTACAACCGAGCCGTTTGTGTGCCAATAGTGCAAGGTCTCCTGTACCGGTAGCTACATCAAGAATGTTAGGCTTCTGAATATGACCAAGAAGTTTAATCACTCTTTTTCGCCAAATCTTATCAATTCCCAACGACAAAAAATGATTAAGAAAATCGTACTTGCCAGCAATATTGTTGAACATTCGTGCAACCTGCTGTTTCTTTGAACTATCAGTTGCTTTATATGGTTTTACTGTCATATCCTATTTTTCAAATTCCCACAAAGATATAAAAACTACAAATGGAAAATATTTCATCTGCAGATTTTTCAATTCTAAAGTTTTTGCTATCTTTAGAAAATAGACTTAACTAAACTGTTATGAAACAAATTAATCTATTACTCGTTGCCATACTCTTATTCTCTTTTGATTGGAGTTGTACCTCAAAAAAATCGAAGAAAACCGGTGTTGACGTAAAAGGTGAGAAATTCCCTCCAGAACTGGTAAATTTTACACCCCACGAAAACAATCCTGTTTTTAATGGTACCGACACAACAACATGGGACAGACTTATACGCGAACGCGGCTATATACTTAAAGAAGACGGGATTTATAAATTGTGGTACTCGGGCTACAACCCCGATACTACCGACGAAGTACATCTCGGTTATGCAACATCGGAAGACGGAATTCATTGGAAACGGTATCCAGAAAATCCTATTTACAAAGACTATTGGGTTGAGGATATGTGCGTTGTTCATCATAAAAATAAATACTACTTGTTTGCCGAAGGATTAAACGACATTGCTCATTTAATGGTTTCCGACGATGGAATTAGCTGGCAGCGTGTCGGCGATTTGGACATCAGGAAAAAGAATGGCGAGCCGATTTCTGAAGGCCAGTACGGAACACCGACCGCCTGGGTTGAAAATAATGAGTGGTATCTATTTTACGAACGTGGCGATAAGGCAATTTGGCTGGCCACTTCAACCGATATGAAAGTTTGGACAAATGTTCAGGACGAGCCGGTAATAGAGTGCGACTCTACTTACGACAAAGGTGCTGTTGCAATGGATCAGGTTATTAAATACAAAGGAAGATATTACGCGTACTACCACGCCACAGCAACCAATCCGTGGTCGGTGTGGTCGTCGAATGTGGCCACATCGGAAGACTTATTTCACTGGGAGAAATACGAAAACAATCCGATTGTAAAACCAAACCGGTCGAGTCCTATTATTCTTGTCGACGGCGATAAAACAAGGCTTTATACAATGCATCACCCGGGCGTTTGCGTCTACTTTCCCAAAAAATAATAAACGCTAATTTTTGCAAAAGCAGATTATTATACTCAACCCAAATTTGTGTTTCGATGTGCCTCGAAACGAACAGTTCTGTGGATTGAGCAGGTAATTTTTATGGTTTAAACTCAGTTCTTTTACGCTTTTTTTCATAGCGTTACTGTTGTAAAACATACTTTTTAAACGTATTATTTTAGTAATCCCTTTAAACCTCATCCAACAAGTGAGACAGAATAATTGTAAAAGTTCTTTATCATAGCGGTGATTATCATAAAGCGATTGTTTTCGTTTATGTTGAAATGATAATTTATTAACGAGATTTCTGCAAACAGATATATTTTTGTCTTTAAATTTTGCACATTCATTTTTTTATCAACAATTTAGTTGCGGATATAAGATTAAATAAAAAACAATAAACAGATGAATAATTTATTTTTAATAACTTTTGCTATCACAGTACTGCTTTCTTCATGTGTAAGTGAGAAAGCAAACGAGAGTCAATCTAGTGAAAACCCTAATATCATAATCATATATGCTGATGATTTGGGCTATGGTGATGTAAGTGCCTATGGTGATGGGCTTATTAAAACTCCAAATATAGACAAGTTGGTAAGTGGTGGCATAAAGTTTACCAAAGGATACGCCTCCTCATCAACTTGTACTCCAAGCCGGTATGCTCTGCTTACAGGAACATATCCGTGGCGCAACAAAAAGGCACATATCCTGCCCGGCTCTGCCCCTATGATTATTGACACTGCTCAATTGACCATTCCCCGAATGCTAAAAGGAGAAGGGTACTTTACCGGGGTTGTTGGAAAATGGCATTTAGGACTCGGTTCCGGAAATACCGATTGGAACAAACATATCTCTCCAAGCCCTAATGAGGTTGGGTTTGATTATTCATACATTATGGCAGCAACACAGGACAGAGTCCCTACGGTTTATATTAAGAATGGGAATGTTGTGAGGCTCGATGCTGATGACCCCATTGAAATTAGTTACCGGAAAAAATTTCCTAATGAGATAACCGGGAGGGAGCATCCTGAATTGCTTAAGATAATGTACTCTAATGGACATGATGGCACTATCGTGAATGGGATATCCCGGATTGGCCACATGAGAGGTGGAGTGAAGGCGCACTGGATAGACGAAAATATGTCCGATACATTTCTTGTAAAAGCACAACAATATATCAAAGCTCATAAGGATGAGCCTTTCTTCCTCTATTACGGACTACAGCAACCTCATGTACCACGTACACCTCATCAAAGATTTGTTGGAAAATCAGAAATGGGCCCTCGCGGCGATGCCATTGTTGAGGAGGACTGGAATGTTGGTCAGATTATGAAAACTTTGAAAGAGGAGGGGCTTCTTGAAAATACTCTTGTGATACTCTCCAGTGATAACGGCCCCGTTCTTGACGATGGCTACAAAGATGATGCGGTAGAGAAAAACGGAAATCATAAACCATGGGGGCCATTCAGAGGTGGAAAATACAGCCTGTTTGAAGCCGGCACAAGATTGCCATTTATCACATATTGGAAAGGGCATATCACTCCCAGGGAGTCGAGTGCAATGGTCTCGCAAATTGATATACTTAATTCGTTGGCTGCCCTTACCGGCAGTAAACTAAAGTCAGATGATGGTGAAAATCTGATGGATCTGTTTCTTGGTAAGAGCAACACCGGTCGTAATGCAGTGGTTATTGAAGCAACAGGAAGAACGGCTTACCGGAAAGGTGACTGGGTAATGATTCCTCCGTACAAAGGAGCAGCAGTAATCGGAAGTGTTAATATTGAAACCGGCAATTCAAAAGAGTATCAACTGTACAATATAAAAGATGATCAGGGACAGAAAATTAATCTTGCTAAGAATAATAAGGAGAAGCTAAATGAGATGACAACTGAATTTGAGAAGGTCAGAGGAGTTACCTATAACAAGGGTGTGGAAAAGCTAGAGCTAAAATAAGGTATAATCCTGAATATGACCTATTTAGTATAGTCGCTTCATTAACTCATACCGGGTTATTTTTCACATCTCTAAAATTTTACCTATCATTGCGGCCAATTAAAATTTACTACTTATGCGAAAAATTGAACTTTTGATGATTGCCATGCTGACGGTGTTCATACAATCATGTAACAACAAAGAGATGAAGAAAACAGATGCGATAGATACTGCCAATATGGACTTGACGGTTAAGCCTGGTGATGACTTCTACGAGTATGCAAACGGGGGATGGATAAAAACTCATCCTGTACCTGCTGATAAAAGTCGGTATGGAGCTTTTGACCAGTTAATGGATGAGAACGAGAAACAGCTCAAAGAGCTGGTTGACGACCTTCTTGATTCAAAAAAGGAGAAAGACGGTATCGAAGAGAAGATTGCAACATTCTATCGTACCGGGATGGATTCTGCCGTCATTGAGAAGTTGGGCATATCGGTTTTGAATGATGAGCTTAAAAAGATTGAAGACATCACTACCAAAGAGGACATTGAAAAAACTATTGCATATTTTCATCAACTTGGTATTACTTCCGGGTTTCAGCTTTACGGTGCTGCTGACGATCGCAACAGTAGCATGACAGTAACACAGTTGCATCAGGGAGGGTTGGGCTTACCCGACAGGGATTACTACCTAAGTGAAAATGACAGGTTTGTAAAGATTCGTGATAAGTATATTGAGCACATTGCTAATATTTTTGTGCTAGCAGGTGAAAAAGTGGATAAGGCTAGAGCTGAAGCAAAAACAGTTTTCAGTCTTGAAAAGAAACTGGCAGAGGTTTCAAAAGATCGTCTTGCTTTGCGTGATCCAATAAAGAACTACAATAAGATAACCGTTACTGAGCTATCCAAATTAGCTCCGGAGTTTAACTGGAAAGGGTATCTCGGCACTGTTGGTTTAAGCCTTGTGAAAGAGTTGATAGTTGGCCAACCCGATTTTATTTCAGGGTTTGGTAATATTCTTGCAAAAGAGTCTGTAGATACTTGGAAAATGTACCTTAAATGGAATCTTCTTAATAAAACAGCATCATATCTGAATAGCGATTTTGTCAATCAAAACTTTGAGTTTTATGGTAAAGTATTGTCGGGAACACTTGAGATGAAGCCTCGTTGGAAACGTGTATTAAACACTACCAGTGGGTATCTGGGTGAAGCAGTAGGACAGATTTATGTGAAAAAATATTTCCCGCCTGAAGCAAAGGAGCGAATGTTGAAATTGGTTGAGAATCTTCGTCTGGCTCTTGGCGATCGCATTCGTAACCTTTCATGGATGAGCGAAGGAACAAAAGAGAATGCACTTGAAAAGTTGGATGCTATAACTGTTAAAATCGGATATCCTGATAAATGGAAGGATTACAGAAGCCTTGAAGTTGTAAGCGATGCTTATGTGCTTAATGTACTTCGTGCTGCTAAGTTTCATTTCGAGGATATGATATCGAAGATTGATAAGCCAGTTGATAAAGCAGAGTGGCACATGCCTCCTCAAATCGTTAATGCTTATTACAATCCTACACAGAACGAGATTGTTTTTCCTGCGGGGATTTTGCAACCTCCGTTCTTCTATTTTGATGCCGACGATGCCGTGAATTACGGTGCAATAGGCGTAGTTATAGGACATGAGATGACTCATGGTTTCGATGATCAGGGACGGTTGTACGACAAAGATGGTAATCTGAATACATGGTGGACAGAGGAAGACTCAAAGCTTTTTAAAGAACGTACACAGGTTTTGGTTGAGCAGTTTAATCAATTCATTGTACTCGATACTATCCATGCAAACGGAGAGTACACATTGGGTGAGAATATTGCTGATTTGGGAGGCGTTAATGTGTCATACACTGCATTTCTGAAAACCAAACAAGGTAAAGATTTAAGCAAGAAAATTGACGGTTTTACCGCTGCTCAACGATTCTTCCTCTCGTATGCTCACCTTTGGGGACAAAACATTCGTGATAAAGAGATTCTTCGTCGTACTCAAGAGGATGTTCACTCGCTAGGGCACTTTAGAGTAATAGGACCGCTGCGTAATGTGGAAACTTTTTATGAGGCGTTTGATATAAAGCCGGGCGATAAAATGTATCTGCCAAAAGATGAAAGAGCTATAATCTGGTAGTGCTTTCATACCCGTATAGCAAACAAACATTTGCGGCTTGACAAATTTGCGAGTAATATCTCTCGCCAAGTTGCCAAGCCGCAAATTATGAAAATCCACATTGTACAGCTTTGTTCCTTTGTGGCAGGTTATTTAAAAGTCCAGCATACTTAGATACCTTTCTCCGGTATCTGGCAGTAGCACAACTATTTTTTTCCCTCTATTTTCAGAACGGCTGGCAAGTTGCAATGCAGCATGAAGTGCAGCTCCCGAAGATATTCCGCATAAGATACCCTCTTTTGATACTGCCATCCGCCAAGTGTTCACAGCATCCTCGTTAGAAACAGTTACAACTTCATCATAAATATCTGTATTCAGATTCTCCGGTATAAATCCGGCTCCAATACCCTGAATCTTATGAGGGCCTGCATTACCTCCTGACAAAACGGGAGACCCTGCCGGTTCAACAGCAATAACTTTAACTGATGGATTCTTCTGTTTTAATACCTCTCCTGTTCCGGTGATAGTCCCTCCCGTTCCTATTCCCGCCACAAAAATATCCACATTACCATCCATATCGTCCCATATTTCCAGAGCAGTAGTTCTACGGTGAGTCTCAGGATTTGCCGGATTGCTGAATTGCATAGGAATATAGCTTTTGGGGAATTTCTTAGCAAGCTCATTTGCTTTAGAAATAGCTCCATTCATACCTTTATCGGCAGAAGTAAGCTCCAGCTCAGCACCAAGAAGCTTCAGCATATTACGCCTCTCCACACTCATACTTTCCGGCATTGTAAGTATTATACGATACCCTTTAGCCGCGGCTATCATTGCCAGGCCAATACCTGTATTGCCACTTGTAGGTTCAATAATTACCGTATCCTCATCAAGAAACCCTTTTACTTCTGCATCTTCAATCATCGATTTTGCAATACGGTCTTTTACCGACCCACCCGGATTAAATGATTCGAGCTTGGCATAAATCTCCGCATGCGAGTTGTCTGTTAATCTGTTTATTCTTACAAGAGGTGTTGCTCCAATCAGCTGTGTTATGTTTTTTACTTTCATATTTATAAACTTTAATATTACTACAATATATCGTTACAATTGTTTTGCTACTAAATTGCTTTTAGCGCCTGTTCAATATCTTTCTTCAGATCGTTAATATCTTCAAGTCCTATTGATAACCTGATTAAATCTTCTGTTACACCCGTAGTTTTTTGATCCTCTTCTGTCAATTGTTGATGTGTAGTACTTGCCGGATGAATAATGAGAGATTTAGTATCTCCTATATTGGCAAGCAAAGAGAAAATTGTTGTGGAATCACTAAATGCTTTTGCTGCACTGAATCCTCCTTTTAAGCCGAATGTAACTAAGCCACTCTGTCCATCAGATAAGTATTCCTGAGCAAGATTAAAATAATTACTGTTTTTTAATCCAGGGTAATTTACCCATGCCACTTCATCCTTTTCTGACAACCAGGTGGCAAGTTCAAATGCATTCTTTGAAATTTGCTTTATTCTTACCTGTAAAGTTTCAAGCCCTTGTATAATCTGAAAAGCATTATATGGGCTCAACGCTCCCCCAAAATCACGTAGTCCTTCAATTCTCAGTTTTACAATAAACGCTATTTCTCCCAAAGCTTCCCAATATTTCAGGCCATGATACCCTTTTGATGGTTCGGTAAATTCCGGAAACTTTCCGTTTGCCCAGTTAAAGGTGCCGGCATCAATTACTGCACCTCCCAGCGAAGTTCCATTTCCTCCAATATATTTTGTTAATGAATGAATCACAATATTAGCCCCGTATTTAATTGGATTCAAAAGTGCCGGAGTGGCCACCGTGTTATCAACTATTAATGGGATGTCATTGTCTTGGGCAACTTCTGCCACTTTTTTCAAGTCTAATACGTCTAATTTGGGATTTCCAATTGATTCAATGTAAATAGCTCTGGTGTTGGGACGTACTGCATCTTTAATGTTCTTGATATGGTCGGCATCAACAAAAGTAGTTTCAATTCCAAGTCTTGGGAGAGTCACATTTAGGAGGTTGAAAGTTCCTCCGTACAGGCTGCCTGAAGAGACTACATGGTCGCCGGATTTAAAAAGAGTTAAAAAGGTGGTGGCGATTGCCGATGCGCCGGAAGCAAATACCGCTGCACCAACTCCGCCTTCAACAGCAGCAAGTCGTTTTTCCAATATATCATTTGTGGGATTATTAAGTCGGGTATAAATATATCCGGGTTCTTTTAACTCAAAAAGATTAGCCGCATGTTCACTATTGTTAAATACATAAGATGATGTTTGATAAATAGGTACTGCCCTTGTCCCTTCAGTCAGATTAGTGTCATGTCCTTCGTGTAATGCAATTGTTGCTTTTGATAAATTTTCCATTTTAATCTATTTTAGATGTGTTATTAATAAGTGCAAAAAAAAGTCCCTTTTGGAGCAGTATTACCAAAGGGACTTAAAGGAGTTGTTTTATATTTTATCCGGGTAATACCATAGCATTATGTGCCACATACACATGGATGTACACAGGCATGTAGAGCTGTTTACAATAATATTTACTTTGATATCCACTTTGCTTGTATTTATAAAAAAGCCTTTACATTTTTTGCAAAGGCTTTATTCGTTTATACTTGTTAATACAAAAAGCCTATGTGTAATTCATACTACACATTGTACAGTCTGTCATATTTTTCATGATAAATATCATGGTGCAAATATGAATACTTTTTTCTTTAATTCCAAATTTATCATCATTCAATCTAAGTTTTCCCGAGGTTAGATTTCATTCAGAATGCCTCTCTCAAAGTAAAATAGATTGAGTTATCACCACGGTTAGTCATGCCAAAATCGAGTCTGAGATTCAGTCCGTCATTGGGTAGTACTTTGAAGCGAAGACCTGCCCCTCCTGCAACATGTAAATCATTAAAAAGTTCATTGTTGAAGAAGTTGAATGCTCTTCCTGTACCAACAAAAGCAACAGCACCTATACGCCACCAAATATATTGTCGGTATTCGGTCTGAATGTACCAGACACTATTGTCAATATATTTCAGCGGTGACGGAATACCTCTTAAAAAGTGCTTTCCTCCAAGGGAGGAGAGCTTGTAAAACGGGGTATTACCGTCGGTTATATTCAGGTAAGCCTGAGCAGCAAGCACCATCTTATCATCCTTAATACTAAAGAACTTTCTCACATCAACATTGTAGTTACTGAAACCATAGTCGCCCAAGGAGTTACTAAAAAACCATAACGACGAAGCAGTTACAATCCACCCTTTGGAAGGGTACGATACGTTGTCACGGGTATCGAAGGCAACTACCGGCCCCATACCATTAGCCCACCCTCCGGCGTATCCCGGCGTTTCAGGAGTCAGCAGAGCACCTGTAATATCAGAATTGTGTGAGTAGTTAAAATCCAATCTAACACCAAAAAACAGTTTGTCTCTCCACCCTTTCAGTATATCTCCGTTCATACTAAACTGGTGCAGAAGGTACTCAGAGTATGGCTCATCTTTATCTTCGTTACCAATGCCGTAATAGGTGTCGGGCAAATACAGGAATTGTGTTTTTGTTCTGAAAAACCACTGCTTCTTTGTGTATGCTACCAGATCAATATCGAAAGAGTACATTCCGGTTGTTGAAACCATAAAATAAGGAGCAATTGTAGTAGAGCGCCTGTATTTTAAACCTTCCTCCATCTGTGTATTAATATTAATTACAGGCATTACACCAAACTCAAACCCGGTACGTGGAGAGTATCCTCCAATGGGATAGAGCGAGAAAGTGTATTTGGGCTTTTCCCATGTAACTATATCAATCATCTTATCAGCCAACCCTGTGGTTTTGTCAACAAAAGATTTCTTTTGAGGAATAGAGTCGTTCGCTCCCTGCCCCGAAATATTGATGAGCAGTAGTAAAACAAAAAAGGATATTAATACCAATATTTTACTCATAACTCATTTTTTCGTATCATCGGGCTTGTGGTTTTTTAAAGTTGAAATTAAATATTTTTTAATGCCTGATTTATATCGTCGGATATATCGTCAGCATCCTCTATACCAACAGAGAGTCGCATCATCGTATCTCGAATCTGCATCTCACCTTTCTCCTTCTCCGTAAACTCAGAATAGATAGTTGAATAGGGATGAATAATTAATGTTTTGTTATCATTAAGATTTGTTGCCCTACGAATCATCTTCAGACTATTCATAAATTTAAAACAGCTATCCATTTTAAGTTCAAAAGTCAAAATTGAACCGGGCTTATTGTTAAACATCTCCCTTGCTAAACTATTTTGAGGATGAGCCTTCATGCCCGGATAGGTAACCTTTTGCACCGCCGGATGATTCTCAAGAAATGAAGCAACGCTAAAGCTGTTTTCAACGCTTCGGTCAACCCGCAATGCTAAAGTGTCAACTCCCAGATTCATGTAGTGGGCTGTTTGAGCAGTCATCGAACCTCCAAGATGGCGGAAAATCTCTTTCCTGATTTTTGCTACTAACGACCTCTCTTCAAAAATTTTAAATCTACTTAGCGCTGGTATCGATTGCCAGTGCTTACCATTGTCGATTATCACACCTCCAAATGCAGCTGCACCTCCACTAATAAACTTTGTTGCCGAGGTAACATCAATATCAATGTTGTGTTCGCGCGAATTAAATACATAAGGAGGTGTAAGTGTAGTATCAGCAACTGTAATTAAGTTATGTTTTGAAGCAATCGCAGTGATTGAGGAGATATCAGGAATCTCAAGCTGGGGGTTTGTGATCGTTTCAAAAAAGATTACACGTGTTTTACTGTCGATTGCCTCTATAATTGCTTTAGTTGAGTTAATGTCAACCCATTTCACATCAATACCCCATGAGGGCAGAGTAAACTTAAAAAACGCATAAGTATGCCCGAAAAGATGATTTGAGGCAAGGATATTTTCACCCTTCATAACCACCGCAAGAATGGCATTTGAAATTGCAGCCATTCCTGATGATACCGCAATGGCAGCCGCCCCCCCGGTAATTGATATTATCTTCTGTTCAAAGAACTCAACCGTAGGGTTTGAAGTCCGTGAATAGATATGACTCTTTACTTTTCCGGTAAAAACATCTTCCATATCTTCGGCTGAATCGAATTCATACGCCACACCGTCGTACACCGGCATGTGCAGAGCTCCATGTACGTCAGGCTTTGGATATTTTGTATGCAACGACCTTGTAGTGAATCCGCGTTTATTAGTCATATTGATATTTTCTATTTTTTTTATTTTTATTTTATTTATACACCTGACAGGTTTCCAAAACCTGTCAGGTGTAAATAAAAATAAAAAACAGTTACAATTCTAAATATTCTTCTATCTCCTCCATTTTCATCTTCTCTATTTTTTGTTCATGAACCAACTTAAAATTATCAAGATTTTCAAACAACTCAACCACTTCCTCTCGTTATACATTTGTTAGACCTTTTGATAAAAAAGTAAGATATGATGTCCATGGCCATTCTAAAGTGTGACGTGCAAAATGATGATGAACAGGATTGTCATGAGTATAAACAATAACTGTCTTCAAATAGTTTTGATTGTGGATAAGTTTTCTTTTAAAAGGTCGTTCGAAAAGGCTGCCGTGCCTTCTGTATCTTCTATTGAAAGCTTTTGTGTATGCGTTGAACAGATTGGAGAAGTATTGGTGAGGCAATTTCAGTTTAATATCCCCGTCAGGGGTGTAGTCTTTAATTTTCAACACAAAATGAAAGTGGTTTTTCATCAGACACCATGCGTATGTTTCTGCAACAGGACTGATATGTTTATTATACAGCCTTAAAAAATATCGGTAATTTTCATCTTCAACAAACAAATTCTCCCCATTTATACCACAATTATAGATGTGGTAAAAACATCCATTTTTTAATTGTATGGGGTTCATTTTTGTTATTATTTTATTTTGTATTTTTAAACCTGACAGGTTTTTAAAACCTGTCAGGTTTAAAAAAATTACAATATTACAACTCCTTCACACGTATGTTGCGGAAGTAGACTTCCGATCCATGTCCCAAATATCCGATATGTCCTTTTTCTCTTTTCAGACCGGGGTGGTTTTTGTGGTCGGCAGTACCGTTTTTACTCGCTTCGGCAATATCGCCATCAACAATAACCTCACCGTTCAGGATAACCTTAACATGAGTACCTTTCATAATAACCTCTTCATTATTCCATTCGCCAACAGGCTTAAGGAAACCTCTTTTTGCAGCAATTACACCATACACTGAACCATGATACTGATAAGATTTAAGGTTTGCATAAACTTCAGCCGTGTTATCCAGAATTTGTAACTCCATACCTTTGTATGCAGCATCACCTTTTAGTGAAGCACGAATACCTAGTCCATTGTTTGCACCGGGCGTTAATTTAAACTCAAACCTGAAATTAAAATCTTCATACTCCTTCTCTGTGAATAGATTTCCATGACTCCCATTGCTACCGCTTATCACAATCTCACCATTTACAGCTTTGTAGTCGACTTTGTTACCTACCCAACCGTCAAGATTTTCACCGTTAAAAAGAAGTACAAAACCCTCCTTTTCCTCCTCAGCAGTTAGTTTGTTATGATTTACCGGTTTCAGTTCTCGAACGTAAATATCACGAAATGCCAAATCGGTACCGTGAGCCTGAAGCTCTATTGTTCCTTTCGGGAAGATAGGGATACTTCTGTCCCAGTAGTTATCCATCACAACGTTATCAACAACCAAAATGCCGTTTAGATAAACTGTAACGCGCTCACCAACCATTTTAATGCGGAAAGTATTCCAGTCATCAATTGGGTTATCGGCAACAACAAGTGGGTGGCTCTCGTGCTTTTTATTGTTGTACAGGCCACCTGAACCCACCTGAGCTCCAACCTCTACCCTACTGGTGTCCCATATCTGCACCTGAGGTGTTCCTCTGAGGTAGATACCACTATCACCTTTTTTAGATATTCTCCAGTCAACAACCATCTCGAAGTCCCCATAGTCGTCTTTTAATGAAAGAAGGTTGTCTCCTTTACCACTAAAGACTATAGTCCCGTTTTTAACACTCCAGTTCTCATGCATCTTCTTATCTGCCTGTTCCTGAAGTTTCTTTAGTTTGTATTGCGAAAGTTGTTTTAGTTTAATCGGGTTTGTTACATAACCATGCCATCCGGTTAGGTCAGTACCGTTAAACATTGAGACAAACCCCTCTTCATCACCAAGTGAAGCGATGTAGTTATCAATGTCAATCTTGAAGTATTGAGCATCGTCACCTGTAATTAGCTCCTTCACCTTTGTAAGTGTCTCTTGCACATCTTTACCTGTAAGTCCGTTATCCTTCCCATTTGAAGGAAGAATTACCTTGAAGAGGCTGTTTGCCACATCGCTTTTCAGCTTTTTGTCGTTGATATAGCGAGTCAAATAAATATAGCAGAGATATGTTTTTACATTTCCAAGAGCTGCGATAACCATCTTCTTATCTTCTGTAGAGACGGTATAAGGCATAATTTTCCTTAGCAAAAGAAGCTTCTGGTCATCAGGCAGATTGCCATTTGCCACTTGCGAAACATACGACTTGAAAGCCTTTGTTTTGTGTGCGTTAGGATTGTCATTCGAACAGACATCGAACATATCACTTAAAGCTGAATTATCACTCCAACTTGTAAGAGCACTAATTGCAGCCTCTTTCACATCGCTACTGCCAGTTTTATAAAGATTACTTACAACTTTAACTGCCTCACGCCCTCCTAATCCTGCAAGAATATTAATATACTCTGACTTATCTGTTTTGCTGTTGATATGTTTCAAAACTCTGCTCTCTGCAGATGCTCCGTCGCTACTATGTGTCGTGGCAGCCACAACTGCTTCACCAAGATTCTTTTTGTACTCATCATTCTGGCACTTGTCAAATCTCTCTAACAGGGTGTCGAGGTCTTTTTCTGAAACAACAAACTTAAGATTCTCAAAAGCTGCCTTCGACACTTCACCATCTTTGTTCTTTGTTGCTTCCAGCATCAATTCATTAGTACCTAAAACCCGTTTACTACCCATAGTATTTATGATTACAACTTTCATCTTGGGTATAACCTGAAAATAGTAGTCACTCAGCATTACGGCATCATCTTTACCGGCAGTTATTGCAAGCACATCGGCTGTAATCTTAGCATCAGCATCATTATTATGCAAAATCATGTACTTGAGAGTAGGTTCTAATGCCTTGGTTTTTTTCAGAATGGCAAAGGTCATTAAAGCTTCTGCTCTTACTCCATCATCCTTATTGTCGAAAAACGTTACAACACTGCTTGTTACTGACTCATCGTGCAGTTGTGCAAGAAGATAGAGAAGCTCCTTCTGAACTTCAGGGTTCTTACTTTTATTCAACTCTTTCAACCACAAAGCAGGAGAGCTTTTCATCAACACAGCCTCCTTAATAACAGCTCCCCGATGCGCCTTGTCCTTCTCCTTCATCCCTGCAACAAGTATCTTCACGGCATCATCTCCGGTATAACAGCCTGCCTTTAAGAGACGTGCATCAATTCGATAAATCTCAGTTTTACTTTTTTTGAGAACCGTTTTGGCTATCCTTCCACACTCTTTCCTGTCTGAACTTTGAACTGATTGTGCATACTTAAGCAGGCTCTCAGTAGCTTTTGTCTTCTCACTATTATAACCAGCTGCTGAGGCCTCTTTTTTCAATAGTTGCAACGACTCTGAAGTATGCAGCTTCGGCAGTGCTGCAAGGATAGCCATCTTCACCCGAGCATCTGCATTTGGATACAAATCGGTCAGCTTACTTGTAACACTTGCGTTTCCTGTACTCCCTATTGCATTGATAAGACCAATTAATGGGTCACCTTTAGCCTCTGCCAATTTGTCGGCATATAGCGCGGCAGCTTCTCCATACCCTGACATATACATAGCCTTAATAGCCGGTGCAGAGAGTTTCTCATCAGTAAGGTATTTTGAAAGTTCGGCAAGCGTTTTTTCTCCACCAATGTAATCAAGCTGTTGCATAAAGAACATCTTCACATCACTGTCGCTACTCTTCTCTACATTATTGAGACAGATATTTTCCCATTCAAGAACTAATTGTTTTTCGCCTGAGAGACTCAAATGTCTGGAATAACTCTCAATAGCAAAACGGTTTTTTGTGTCATCGCCTGTACCCGGAGTAACAATCCCGGAACACACTTTCTGAAGTCCATCATTACCAAACGTCTCCATCTCAGTCATCAGCTTATCCTTGAGCTGCATATTATCAGTAGGCATCTGAACTAACAGGTCTGCCACTTTTGTTTCTAATGTACGGTTCTCTTGCGCATTTATATTCAATGCCATAAACAGTGATAAAACCGCAACTATGAATATCTTATTTCTTTTCATTATTGTATCTTATAAGTTAAAAATCATTATTAAAACCTCAATCTGACATTTTTATCAAACATCTAATCCCCACATAAAATATCAAAAGATATCCCAGGGTGCACGCATCGGATAGTTATTCATATCATTAGCTGCTTTATCGTTGATAAACTCCTGTTTAACCGGATTGTAATGCAGGGTGCGACCTAAGCGTAATGCCGTAACACCCATGTTAACAATTGTAGCCGACCGGTGACCATTCATCTCATTAAGTGCAAATTTCTTTCTTGTTCTCACCGACTCGTGGAAATCAATAATTTGAGGTTCCGGATCGGGCATCGATTGAGTAGCTTCCTTAAGATTTGGAATTGTTGATTTGAAACCCCGATACACCTTTCCATTAGGACCTTCAAGATATGCTGCATCCTTAATACTGTTGTCTCCATCGAGAATAATCTGACAACCATCTTCATAAGTGTAGGTTATACGACGCCATGTACCAACGGCATAAGGGTGCTGCTGCGGAGCATCAATCTCCACTTTTATCGGGCTGGTTTCATCTTTACCAAGAAGATACTGAACAGGGTCGAGGTAGTGCTGACCCATATCTGCCAGACCTCCGCCATCGTAATCCCAGTACCCTCTGAATTTAGAGTGGACATGCTCTTTGTTGTATGGCTTATACGGAGCAGGCCCGAGCCACATATTATAATCCAGCTCTTTAGGTACAGGCATTGGTGGTAGGTTATACTCCCCTCTCCAGAAGAACTTCCAGTTATAACCGGTAATTCCACTAACTGTAACTTTCAATGGCCATCCTAACACACCACTCTCCACAATTTTCTTCAATGGCTTAACGGTTGTTCCCAATCCGTAAAACTGACCTCTGAACCTGAACCACGTATTTAGTCTGAACATCCGTCCATGCTTCTGCACAGCCTCTATAACTTTTTTACCTTCGCCTATTGTTCGGGTCATTGGCTTCTCACACCATATATCTTTTCCCGCCTCAGCAGCCATTACCGACATCAGTCCGTGCCAGTGAGGAGGAGTGGCAACGTGAACAATATCAATATCTTTTTGAAGTAACAACTCTCTAAAATCGTGGTAAGTATTTACTCCTTTCCCTACTTTCTTTACTGCTCGGTCGAGGCGATTCTGGTCAACATCACACATGGCAACAAGTCTTCCCGGCCTGTTAAGATGATGACCATATCCAATTCCACCCATCCCAATAATAGCTTTGGTTATCTGGTCACTTGGGGCAGTAAAACCCGGCCCGCCAAGCACATGGCGTGGAACAATAGTAAACGCAGCTGCTCCAAGCACACTTGTTTTAAGGAATTCGCGCCGCTTAAGACTGCCGGCTTTTTCACTCTTTGTTAACGAATCAACTCTAGGATTCTCTTTTTTGTCCGATTTGTTTTCTTTCTCTTTCATAAGAAGCTTTTAATATGTTTAGCATGAATAATTTCAAAAGACCCTAAAGATATAAAAAAAACATCCCTAAACATGTTAACATACGTTAATTAGCCTTTATGATTAAACCTTAAATTCTCTTTTCAGTTAAATTAACATTTTCCACAAAACTGGTAGTAGAACCTCAGTTAATAAGATTGAAGTTGGAGATATGATTTCTGTTGTTGAGGCCTATATCCTATGGCTTGGATGAAGATCTGAAAAATGAATTTCCTGATATCGACGACCTCGACTTAGACATCCTGCCTGCCCTATGATAGCTATTGAGAAAGTTGCAAACTCTATTTAGTATCTGCTTAAATTCTGTTATATCCGAAGGTATTACTAATTTTGAAAAAAAAGTTTGTGACTACAGATGGAGAACTTCAATGAAAATAACTACTTAATAGTACTGGTTGGACCAACAGGGATTGGAAAAACTGAACTAAGCCTGAAAGTAGCCAAACAGCTAAACACCGTTATTATATCCTCTGACAGCCGTCAGATATTCAGAGACCTGAAGATCGGGACTGCTGCCCCCACACCGGAGCAGTTGAGCACTGTGCCTCATTTTATGGTTGGCACTCACTCTATTCACGATTACTACAATGCCTATCAGTTCGAACAAGATGTCCTGTCTCTGTTGAAAAATAAGTTTTCAGAAAATCCTAATGTCTTAATGGCAGGGGGATCGATGATGTATGTTGATGCCGTTTGTAAAGGCATTGACGATATACCTACCATCGATGGTGAGCTGAGAAAAGAGCTGCTTGAGCGATACGAGAAAGAGGGAATAGAATCGATAAGACATGAACTTAAAATTTTGGATCCGGTTTTTTATAATCAGGTTGATTTGAAAAATCACAAACGAGTTATTCATGCTATTGAGGTGTGCCTGATGGCAGGAAAACCCTACAGCTCACTACGAAAAAATCGTAGCAAGGAGAGATATTTTAAGCAGCTACATATTGGGCTCGATATGGACAGAGCAGAGCTCTACAACCGTATCAACAAAAGGGTAGATAAGATGATTGATACCGGCCTTGAAAAAGAGGCCAAAGAGTTTTATCCTTACAAACACCTCAACTCGCTAAACACCGTTGGATACAAAGAACTTTTCGAATACTTCGACGGAAACATCTCATTTGAACAGGCTGTAGAGCTGATTAAACGTAACTCACGCCGTTATGCCAAACGACAATTATCATGGTTCCGCAGAGATAAAAACAGGGTGTGGTTTCACCCTGAGCAGTTGGATGATATTTTGAAGTATATCAATACAAATATTTTAATCTGACCATACTACCTCCAAACTATTAATTTACAATAATTTGCACAGAAGGTACGGAAGCCTCTGAATAGAATTGAAAGTAAAAGCACCGGTGAGTGCTGTTGAAAACTAGTATGAATTAAACCCTGAAATAGTTAAAGAAAATCATCTAATTTTATATGTAAAATAGTATATTTGATGCTAAAATAAGTTAAACCATGAAAAAATTAATTGTTTTTATTGGCATTCTATTGTTATCATCTTTTACATTCGGTCAGCAGACCGATAAGTTTGCCATGCTTGGTAAGGCAGGATATAGCCTGAGGGCTCCAGTTGAAGCTTTCTATGGAGGCCTCTCTTTTGAATATCTGATTTGGAAACGCTTAGGTATAGTTGCCGGCATTAACTGAACAACCGGCAATACTTTCCCGAATAAATCGGGAGGTATTCAAACCGGTTATTGGGAAACAAGCAGTTTGTTTGCTGCATACGATGGGAATAGTGGTGATTTGCCATATTACTCCTATTCTGATTTTTCTGTTGTATTGGGGGTTATGGTGCATGCATTAAGTAACAAAAATAATATTATTGCGGTATCGTTGGGAGCCAATTACTCATGGCAGCTTTATGAAAATTATTATTTGAGAGAAAGCGGTCCTAATGATGGTACTACTATAGCTACCTATACGCGCTATACTGGCATTGGGTTTGCGGGCGATGTAACCTATCGCCGCAGGGTATACAAATCATTGTGGGCAGGGGGCTATGTGCAAATAAGCCCTTTCTCTGCTGAAAAAAGCCTTTAAAACAGTCGAAATACAATGGAGACCTTTTAAACGGCAAGACATCTCATTCATTTGCCAGTTCCCATAAAGAAGCGAAGCTTACCTTAAATACATCTCTCATCTTTTGCCAATCAAAATAATTAATAATCCCGTTTAATCTGTTGTGAAAGTTTAAGTTTGAAAAAAAAAGAGAGGTATTAGAAAAAAAAAGAACAAGTTAGTTTGCTTTTATTAATTGAAAATTAGTACTTTTGCGGCTCGTTTTTGTGCGAAGAGTGTGAAAATGATTTGGAACCGTATGGTTTTTAAAGGGAAAATACTACCTTTGCAGGCCATTTTGATGGAAAAGAAGTAATTTATATTAAATAGAATAGTTAGATTTAATTATGCCAACAATTCAACAATTAGTTCGCAAAGGACGTAAAAAGCTGGTAGACAAGAGTAAGTCACCTGCTTTAGACTCATGCCCACAAAGGCGAGGTGTTTGCGTAAGGGTGTATACAACTACACCTAAGAAACCGAATTCAGCAATGCGTAAAGTTGCAAGGGTTCGCTTAACAAATGGAAAAGAGGTGAATGCTTACATTCCGGGAGAAGGACACAACCTACAGGAACACTCAATCGTTCTGGTTCGTGGCGGAAGGGTTAAAGACCTGCCGGGAGTAAGATATCACTTGGTACGTGGTGCTCTTGATGCATCAGGAGTGGAGGGACGCTCACAAAGACGTTCTAAATATGGAACTAAACGTCCTAAAAAGTAATTATTAATTTACGTTTTGGTTTGTTAGGGTGTTAATTGGTTGAGTAAATGGCTTACGCCGTTGAAGACTCCAAATGACAAGCAATACAACAGAACTGATAAACAAAAAAACCAATGAGGAAGAGTAAACCAAAGAAGCGAATCTTATTACCGGATCCCAAGTTCGGTGATACCTTGGTAACACAATTTGTAAACAATCTTATGGTTGACGGAAAGAAGTCAACCGCATACAATATCATATACGATGCTTTCGATCGTATGGCTGATAAGTCTGAAAAAGAGGGTAAATCTGCCCTTGAGATTTTCAAAAAAGCACTCGAAAATATTACTCCCGCTGTGGAGGTTAAGAGTCGTCGCGTAGGTGGTGCTACATTTCAGGTACCTACAGAAATCAGACCTGACAGAAAAGCATCTATCAGTATGAAAAACCTTATTCTGTTTGCCCGCAAGAGAAGTGGCCGATCGATGGCAGAAAAATTATCAGCTGAAATTGTTGCTGCATATAGTTTAGAGGGTGGTGCTTTTAAGAAGAAAGAGGATATGCACAAGATGGCAGAGGCGAACCGTGCTTTTGCTCACTTCAGATTTTAATTTACTATAAGAAATGGCAAAAAAAGATTTAAAATATACCCGTAACATTGGGATTATGGCGCACATTGATGCCGGTAAAACTACTACTACCGAGCGTGTGCTGTTCTACACCGGAATCACCCATAAAATTGGAGAGGTGCACGATGGGGCTGCTACAATGGACTGGATGGAGCAGGAGCAGGAGAGAGGTATTACTATCACCTCAGCCGCTGTTACTACTAACTGGAATTACAATGACGAGAGTTATAAAGTAAATATAATTGACACCCCGGGTCACGTTGACTTTACCGTTGAGGTAGAGCGTTCACTGCGTGTGCTTGATGGTGCTGTTGCCCTATTTTGTGCTGTTGGTGGTGTTGAGCCACAATCAGAAACAGTATGGCGTCAGGCAAATAAATATAAGGTTCCACGTATCGGTTTTGTTAATAAAATGGATCGTTCGGGAGCAAACTTTTTTGAGGTTGTTTCTCAGGTAAGAGAAGTATTGGGAGCTAACCCGGTACCACTCCAGATTCCTATCGGAGCTGAAGAGACCTTCAAGGGTGTAATTGACCTTATTGAGAATAAAGCCGTTGTTTGGTTTGATGATGAAAAACTTGGAGCCCGTTACGAGTTGCAGGATATTCCTGATGACTTGAAAGAGGAGGCTGAAGAGTGGAGAGGAAAACTTGTTGAAGCTGTAGCAGAACACGATGATGCCCTAATGGAGCGTTATTTCGAGGATCCTGAGTCAATTACCAAAGAGGAGATGATTGAGGTAATACGTAAAGCAACTATTGCTCAAACTATCACTCCAATGCTTTGTGGTTCGGCATTTAAAAATAAAGGTGTTCAGCGACTGTTAGATGCTGTTATTGCATTTTTACCTAGTCCGATGGATGTTGCTGCTATTGAAGGAATAAATCCTGATACCGGTAAAACTGTAACAAGAAAGCCTGATGAGAGCGAGCCTATGGCTGCTCTGGCATTCAAAATTGCTACCGATCCTTTTGTTGGCCGTCTGGCATTTATGCGCGTATATTCAGGTAAGATTGATTCGGGCTCTTACGTTAAAAATAGCCGTAGCGGCAAAAAAGAGAGAATTGCCCGTATATATCAGATGAAATCAAATAAGCAGTTACCTCGTGATGTGTTAGCTGCCGGAGATATTGGTGCTGCCGTTGGGTTTAAGAATATACATACTGGTGACACGTTGTGTGATGAGAAGAATCCCATTATTCTGGAATCTATCGACTTTCCTGATCCCGTTATCGGTGTTGCAGTAGAGCCAAAAAGCCAGAAAGACATGGACAAACTGGGAGTTGCACTTGCAAAACTTTCTGAAGAAGATCCTACATTCAAAGTTAAGACTGACGAAGATAGTGGTCAGACTGTTATTAGTGGAATGGGTGAGCTTCATCTTGAGATTATTGTTGACAGGTTGAAGCGTGAGTTTAGCGTTGAGTGTAATCAAGGTCGTCCTCAGGTTAATTACAAGGAGACAATCACCGGTGAAGTTGAGCTTCGTGAAGTGTTCAAAAAGCAGTCTGGTGGTCGTGGTAAATTTGCTGACATTCAGTTTAAAATGGGTCCTGTAGATGAGGGTGAAAACGGATTGCAGTTTATCGATAAAGTTAAAGGCGGCAATATTCCGAAAGAGTTTATTCCATCTGTTGAGAAAGGATTCCTTCAGGCTATGAAAAACGGAGTGCTGGCAGGATATGAGGTGGAAGACCTTAAAGTTACCCTATTTGATGGTTCGTTCCACCCTGTGGATTCAGATCAGTTGTCGTTTGAGATTTGTGCTCGCCAGGCATTCAAGGAGGCTTGTAGAAAAGCTTCTCCTGTATTGCTGGAGCCAATCATGAGAGTTGAGGTTGTTACACCTGAAGATTATATGGGAGATATTATTGGTGATTTAAATAAACGTCGTGGTCAGGTTGAAGGAATGGAATCTAAAGCCGGTGCTCGCGTTATAAAAGCTAAAGTACCACTCTCCGAAATGTTTGGTTATGTTACTGTATTACGTACAGTATCATCGGGTCGTGCAACTTCATCAATGGAGTTTCTCAATTTTAAAGAAGTGCCAAAGCAGATCGCAATGGAAGTAGTTAAAGAAGCAAAAGGAAATATTGATTTATTATAAGAATTAGTTCTCAGTTATGGGTCAAAAAATTAGAATAAAATTAAAATCTTACGATCACAATTTGGTTGATAAATCAGCCGAGAAGATTGTAAAAACAGTAAAAAGTACAGGAGCTGTTGTTAGTGGTCCTATTCCGTTACCAACACACAAGCGTATTTTTACTGTATTACGCTCCACTTTCGTGAATAAGAAATCACGCGAGCAGTTCGAGTTATCATCTTACAAAAGGTTGATTGATATTTACAGTTCAACTGCAAAAACAATTGACGCTTTGATGAAATTAGAGTTGCCAAGTGGTGTAGAAGTAGAAATAAAAGTTTAATAAACCAGTAAAAGCAAAAAGCAATGCCAGGATTAATTGGAAAAAAAATCGGAATGACTTCCGTTTTCAGTGCCGATGGAAAAAATGTTCCATGCACTGTTATCGAAGCTGGCCCTTGCGTCGTTACTCAGGTTAAATCTGTAGATAACGATGGCTATGAAGCTGTACAGCTGGCGTTCGATGAAAAAAGAGAGAAAAGTACTACCAAGCCCCTCAAAGGGCACTTTAATAAGGCCGGCACTTCTCCCAAAAGAAAACTTGTTGAATTTGACAAATTTGCAAAAGAACTTAAAGCCGGGGACACTCTCTCTGTTGCTGATCTGTTCGAAGAAGGAATTTTTGTTGATGTTACAGGTCTTTCGAAAGGAAAAGGTTTTCAGGGAGTTGTTAAACGGTACAACTTTAAAGGTGTAGGGGACGCGACGCACGGACAGCATAATAGATTAAGGGCTCCTGGGTCCATCGGAGCATCTTCATACCCGTCAAGGGTATTTAAAGGTATGCGTATGGCCGGACACATGGGTGACGAAAGAGTCACAATACAAAACTTGAGAGTGTTAAAGGTAATCCCCGAAAACAATCTTCTTTTAATTAAGGGATCAGTACCGGGAGCCAGAAATTCATACTTAATTATTGAGAAGTAATGGAATTGAACGTTGTTAATATAAAGGGAGAGGATACCAATAGAAAAGTTGAGTTGTCAGATTCAATTTTTAGTGTTGAGCCTAACGATCATGCCATTTATCTGGATGTGAAGCAGTATCTCGCAAATCAGCGTCAGGGTACGCATAAGTCGAAAGAGAGAGCTGAAATAACCGGAAGTACAAGGAAGATTAAGAAGCAAAAAGGAACGGGTACTGCTCGTGCAGGTAGCATTAAGTCTCCTGTATTCAGAGGTGGTGGTCGTGCTTTTGGACCACGTCCGCGCAATTATAGTTTCAAACTAAATAAAAAACTTAAACGATTAGCCCGTAAATCGGCTTTCGCTTATAAACTTAAAGAGCAAGCTATAATTATTGTGGAAGATTTTAGTTTTGATGCACCTAAAACAAAAGAGTTTGCAGCTATCCGCAAAAACCTTAAAGTTGACGATAAAAGATCGTTAATGGTGCTGAAAGAGCTTGATAAGAATGTATATCTGTCATCACGCAATGTGCCTAAGTCAGAGGTTATGGTTCTATCAGAACTTAACACTTATGCAATATTAAAGGCAAAATCGCTTGTGCTGTTTGAGAGTTCAATAGAGGAGTTAGGTCAATTATTAAATGGTTAAGGAGTTTAGATATGAAAATAATAATTAAGCCTATAGTAACTGAAAAAATGACTGAGTTAGGAGAAAAACTCAACCGTTTTGGATTCGTAGTTGATAAGAGAGCTAACAAGCTTCAGATCAAAAGTGCTGTTGAAGAGATGTACAGTGTAACTGTAACTTCTGTTAACACTATGGTATATGGTGGTAAAACAAAATCAAGATATACTAAAAGTGGTGTTATTACAGGAAGAACAAACTCCTATAAAAAAGCTATTGTTACATTAGCCGAAGGAGAGAATATTGATTTTTATAGCAATATATAAAGTTAGATAATGGCAGTAAGAAAATTAAAGCCCACTACACCGGGGCAGAGACACAAAGTTATTGGTGCATTTGATACAATTACCTCAAGTGCTCCAGAGAAATCCTTATTGAGACCGTTGAAAAAATCTGGTGGACGTAACAATACAGGTCGTATGACCATGCGTTACATCGGAGGTGGTCACAAAAAGAGATACAGGGTAATTGATTTTAAGCGTAATAAAGATGGTGTTATTTCTACAGTTGATTCTATACAGTACGACCCTAACAGGAGCGCACGTATAGCATTACTTATTTACGCTGATGGTGAGAAACGGTATATTCTTGCACCGAATGGATTAAACGTAGGACAGGAAGTCCAATCTGGTTCGGGGGTTGCACCGGAGATTGGTAACAGCTTGCCTCTTGCTAATATTCCTTTAGGTACAATTATTCATAACATTGAATTGCGCCCGGGACAGGGTGGAATAATGGCTAGGAGTGCCGGAACTTTTGCCCAGCTAACTGCTCGTGATGGGAAGTATGCTGTTGTTAAATTACCATCCGGTGAAACAAGAATGATTCTGACTACCTGCCGCGCCACTGTTGGTGCTATTGGGAACTCAGACCATGGTCTTGAAAGATCCGGTAAAGCTGGTAGGTCACGATGGTTAGGCCGTCGTCCTCGGGTTCGTGGTGTTGTTATGAATCCTGTTGATCACCCTATGGGTGGTGGTGAAGGTCGCTCTTCAGGAGGTCATCCTCGATCACGTAACGGTGTACTTGCTAAAGGTTATAAGACCAGACATCCTAAAAAAGGGTCGTCAAAGTACATTCTTGAAAAAAGAAAAAAATAACCGGTTAATTTAATACAGATTATGAGTAGATCATTAAAAAAAGGTCCATATATAGACTATAAGTTAGAAAGAAAAGTTCTGGGAATGAATGATTCTGGAAAGAAAACAGTTATTAAAACTTGGGCCAGGGCTTCCATGATTTCACCGGACTTTGTAGGTCATACAGTTGCTGTTAATAACGGTAACAAGTTTATTCCGGTTTATATTACTGAAAACATGGTAGGGCACAAGTTAGGCGAATTTGCTCCCACACGCACCTTCCGTGGGCATGGCGGTAATAGGAAAAGGTAATCGTCTGGCAGTTTTAAACTATATTTAAAAAGAAAACAATGGGTGCAAGAAAACGATTAAGAGCTGAGAAAATAAAAGAAGCCAAAAAACAACAGTTTTTTGCTGTGCTTCGGAACGTACCAACTTCCCCCCGTAAGATGCGACTCGTCGCTGATTTAATTCGGGGTATGGAGGTCAATCAGGCGCTTGATGTCCTTAAATTCTCCTCTAAGGAGGCTTCAAGAAGGGTTGAAAAGTTGCTTATGTCTGCTATCGCAAATTGGAAAGACAAGAACGAAGGTGTTCGTTTGGAAGATGCAAATTTATATGTGAGTGAGATCTTTGTTGACTCAGCACGTGTATTGAAAAGGTTGCGTCCCGCTCCTCAGGGAAGGGCTCACCGCATCAAAAAGAGATCCAATCATGTGACTCTTTATGTTGATAGCAAAGTGTCTAACGAAGAAATTCAAGAAAATAATTAACGAGCATGGGACAAAAAGTAAATCCTATTAGTAACAGACTAGGAATAACCAGAGGTTGGGACTCTAACTGGTTTGGAGGGAAAAATTACGGTGATAAGTTGCTTGAAGATGCAAAAATTCGAGAGTATCTTAATGCTCGTTTAGCTAAAGCCAGCATCTCACGTATTATTATTGAGAGAACTCTTAAGTTGATTACAATAACAGTATTCACCGCTCGTCCGGGTATTATTATCGGAAAAGGTGGATCTGAAGTTGATAAACTGAAAGAGGAGTTGAAAAAGTTAACCGATAAAGAGGTTCAGATAAATATCTTCGAAATTAAAAGACCTGAATTAGACGCCATTATTGTTGGCAATAACATCGCACGTCAGGTTGAAGGCCGTATAGCCTACCGCCGTGCAATTAAGATGGCTATTGCATCAACAATGCGTATGGGTGCCGAAGGTATTAAAGTGCAGATATCCGGTCGATTAAACGGTGCCGAAATGGCTCGCAGCGAAATGTATAAAGAGGGGCGTACCCCACTGCATACTTTCCGTGCCGATATCGATTATGCAAAGATTGAGGCTTTAACCAAAATGGGGCTTATTGGTATTAAGGTTTGGATATGTAAAGGTGAAGTGTATGGTAAAAAAGACTTTTCACCTAATTTCGGAACTAAAGACCATGGCGGAGGCCGTCACCAACATAAAGGCGGACATCGCAGAAGAAAGTAGTTACCCGGTAATCTTTAATTGATTAGGAAAAATGTTACAACCAAAAAAAGTAAAATACAGAAGAAGGCAAAAAGGCAGAATGAAAGGGAATGCCCAGAGAGGTAGTGAACTGGCATTCGGGTCTTTTGGAATAAAAACCTTACAAAGTAAGTGGCTTACCAGTCGTCAGCTTGAAGCTGCAAGGGTAGCGGTTACTCGTTACATGCAGCGTCAGGGACAGATTTGGATTAGAGTCTTTCCGGACAAACCAATTACCAAAAAACCTGCAGAGGTTCGTATGGGTAAAGGAAAAGGTAGCCCCGAAGGATTCGTTGCTCCCGTTACTCCAGGCAGAATAATTATTGAATGCGATGGAGTACCCTATGATGTAGCTAAAGAGGCATTGAGGCTTGCAGCCCAAAAGTTGCCTGTTACTACTAAATTTGTTGTTAGAAGGGATTATGTTGAAAATACAAAATCATAAGGATGAAAACATCAGAAATAAATGAAATGACTATCGGCGATATTGAGGAGAAGATTGAAAATGAAAAAACTCATCTTCAACAGTTGGAATTGAATCATAGTGTTTCGCCACTGGACAATCCTGTGAAAATAAGACATGCCCGTAGAAACATTGCACGCTTAAAGACAATTTTGCGTCAAAAGCAATTACAAAAATAATAATAGGCGATGGAGACAAGAAATCTTAGAAAAGAGAGAACCGGCATCGTGGTTAGTAACAAAATGGAAAAAACCGTTGTTGTTGCAGTTGAGATTCGTGAAAAACACCCTGTATATGGGAAATTCGTGAAGAAAACCAAAAAATTTCATGCCGAAGATAAAGAGAACACCTGTAACGAAGGGGATACAGTTCGCATAATGGAAACGCGTCCTTTGAGTAAAACAAAGAGGTGGAGATTAGTTGAAGTAATAGAAAGAGCTAAGTAATCATGATACAACAAGAAACAAGATTAGGAGTAGCCGATAATAGCGGAGCCAAAGAGGCCATGTGTATTCGTGTACTGGGAGGTACAGGAAGACGATATGCAAGTATTGGCGACAAGATTGTAGTAACTGTTAAAAATGCTATGCCTGGAAGTGAAGTGAAAAAGGGTACAGTAAGCAGAGCAGTTGTTGTTAGAACTAAAAAAGAGGTAAGACGCGCCGATGGCTCTTACATTCGTTTTGATGAAAATGCATGCGTATTAATCAACGACGCAGGGGAAATTAGAGGAACCCGTATTTTTGGTCCTGTAGCTCGTGAACTCAGGGAAAATTTTATGAAGATAGTTTCTTTAGCACCTGAGGTACTTTAATATTAAACATTTTAGAACAATGGCAAAATTACATATTAAAAAAGGCGATACCGTTATTGTGAATACCGGTGTCAATATGGGCAAAGAGGGTAAAGTCCTTCAAGTATTTCCTGATAAAAATCGGGCCATTGTGGAAGGAATTAACATGGTGAGTAAACACACCAAACCTAATGCAGAGAACCCTCAGGGGGGTATTGTAAAAAAGGAATCTCCTATCCACATCTCCAACTTGAATGTGAAAGATCCTTCAACGGGTAAAGCTTCCCGCATAGGCCGACGGATTGGTGACAATGGGAAATTAGTACGTTTCGCAAAAAAATCAGGAGAGGAGATTAAGTAATGAGTGATACAAAAACAATAAAAGACCAATACAAGGAAGATATTGTGCCGAATTTGGTAAAACAATTTGGTTACACAAGTGTAATGCAGGCACCTACCTTGGAAAAAATTGTTCTCAATCAGGGACTTGGTTCTGCAGTTGCAGACAAGAAAATTATTGACAAAGCAATTGAAGAGATGACTACCATTACAGGTCAGAAAGCTATTTCACGTCTTTCGAAGAAGGATGTGTCAAACTTTAAGCTGCGTAAGAAAATGCCTATCGGCGTTATGGTAACTTTACGTGGAAAGAAAATGTATGAATTTCTGGAGCGTTTGATTCGCGTGGCTTTACCACGTATTCGCGACTTTAAAGGAATCAGCAGTAAACTTGACGGACATGGTAACTATACCCTTGGTATTGAGGAACAAATCATCTTTCCCGAAATTAATATTGACAATGTTAGTAAAATAACGGGTATGAATATTACCTTTGTCACCTCGGGAAAAACAGATGAAGAGGCTTACGCCCTGTTAAAAGAATTTGGTTTACCGTTTAAGAACATAAAAAAGAGCTAATTTATGGCTAAAGAATCTATGAAAGCCCGCGAGGTAAAAAGGGCTAAGCTTGTTGCCAAGTATGCTGCTAAAAGAGCTAAACTGAAAGAAGAAGGAGACTATATCGGGTTGCAGAAGCTTCCTAAAAACTCTTCACCTGTTCGTATGCACAACAGATGCAAACTAACAGGTCGTCCAAAAGGATATATGAGACAGTTTGGCGTTTCAAGGATTACGTTCCGCGAAATGGCATCAGCCGGATTAATACCAGGTGTTAAAAAGGCAAGTTGGTAACGATTGAGTATTGACTTTCAATATTCAATAACAATTAAAAGGAGTGTTAAATATTGTTCCGGCATTTCGGAATCAATTTAAACTTAAGAAAAATGACAGATCCAGTAGCGGATTTCCTGACACGTATCAGGAATGCAATTCAGGCAGGACACAAAGTCGTAGAGATTCCTGCTTCGAATTTGAAAAGGGAGATGACTAAGATCCTTTTCAACAAAGGTTACATCTTGAATTACAAATTCATGGATGATGACAAACAGGGAGTGATTAAGATCGCCCTAAAGTATGATTCGGTGTCCAAACATCCGGCAATCAAAAACCTCAAAAGAGTCAGTAGTCCCGGTTTACGTAAGTATGTAGGTCACAAAGATTTGCCACGTGTCCTCAACGGGCTTGGTATTGCAATTCTTTCCACTTCAAAAGGTGTTATGACCGAAAAAGAGGCCGGCACAAAGAATATTGGAGGTGAAGTTTTATGTTACGTTTATTAATTGAGGGAGGAATTATATTATGTCAAGGATAGGAAACGCATTGATTAGTATTCCCTCAGGTGTAACTGTAACTGTTAAAGATAACGTGGTTACTGTTAAGGGAGCTAAAGGAGAACTTAAACAGGAGATTAAAGCAAGTATTACCGTTAAGGTTGAAGATGGTACTATTAAATTATCCAGAGCTTCAGAGAGTAAGCAGGATAAATCATATCATGGATTATTTCGCTCACTGTTGAACAATATGGTGATTGGAGTATCTCAGGGATATAAAAAAGAACTTGAATTGGTAGGGGTTGGTTTTAGAGCAACTTCCAAAGGTCAGTTGCTAGAGCTTGCATTGGGATATTCACATCCCATTCATCTGATGCTACCTGCTGAAATAAAAGTAGAAGCTGTTACTGATAGAAAAAGTAATCCAATCATTACTCTGGAATCAATAGACAAACAGTTAATTGGACAGGTTTGTGCGAAAATTCGTTCACTACGTAAAGTTGAACCTTACAAAGGTAAAGGTGTTCGCTTTAAAGGTGAAGAGGTTCGTCGTAAGGCCGGTAAGTCTGCTAAAGTTTAATATTTATAATTAAGGAGTTATGGCTTTTTCGAAAATAGATAGAAGAAATAAAATTAAAAGACGGATCCGTAAGCATATTAACGGAACCGCTGAGCGCCCACGAATGACTATATTCAGGAGTAATAAGCAAATTTATGCACAACTTGTAGACGACATTAGCAATAAAACATTGATATCTGCTTCGTCAATCTCTAAGGATGCTGCTGGTGAGAAGGTAAGTAAATCGGAACAGGCTGCTAAAGTTGGTAAGCTTATTGGTGAGAAGGCAGTTAGTGCCGGAATAAAAACTGTTGTGTTCGATCGTAACGGATATTTGTATCATGGTAGAGTTAAACAATTGGCCGACGCCGCTAGAAAAGCCGGGCTTAAATTCTAAACAACTATGGATAAGAGTAAAAAAGTAAAAAGTAATAATGATCTCGATCTGAAAGATCGCTTAGTTGCCATAAACAGGGTAACTAAAGTAACTAAAGGTGGTAGAACCTTCAGTTTTTCTGCCATTGTTGTAGTGGGGAATGAGAACGGTGTTGTAGGATGGGGACTCGGTAAAGCCGGTGAGGTTACTACAGCTATCGCTAAAGGTGTTGAAGCTGCTAAAAAGAATTTGGTTAATGTACCTATATTAAAAGGAACTATACCTCACGAACAATTAGCACACTATGGTGGTGCCAGAGTTTTTCTTAAGCCTGCATCGCATGGTACAGGAGTTAAGGCCGGTGGTGCTATGAGACATGTGCTTGAAAGTGTTGGTGTAACTGATGTATTGGCAAAATCAAAAGGATCATCTAATCCTCACAATCTGGTAAAAGCTACTATTGAAGCTTTAATGGAGTTGCGCGATGCACGTACTGTTGCTCAGCATAGAGGTGTTACCTTGGATAAAGTGTTTAACGGTTAATACAAAATACGATGGCTAAGATAAAGATAAAACAAACTAAAAGTAAGATTGGTGCTCCTGAGCGTCAGAAAAGAACTCTTGCTGCTTTAGGATTAAGAAAAATGCAACAAACTGTTGAACATGAAGATACTCCTGCTATTTTAGGAATGATCAGAAAAGTTGAACACCTTGTTACTGTTGAGAAATAATTTAGTTGAACGAATAAGTGCTAATATAAAGATATGGACTTAAGTAATTTAAAACCGGCAAAAGGATCTATTAAATCCGATAAGAGAATTGGACGTGGTCAGGGTACCGGTAGAGGTGGCACTTCCACACGTGGACATAAAGGTGCCAAATCCAGATCGGGTTACTCACGCAAATTTGGTTTCGAAGGAGGTCAGATGCCTTTGCAGCGTAGAGTTCCTAAATTTGGATTTAAAAATATAAATAGAGTAGAGTACAGAGCTATTAATATTGAGGTGCTGCAAGTACTGGCAGATAAAAGTGATGTTACTGTTATTGACCCTGAGTTTTTAATTGATGCCGGTATGGCAGGAAAAAACGACAGAGTTAAAATATTAGGTAATGGAACTTTAACTTCTAAATTGGAAGTTAAGGCACATGCTTTTTCTAAAAGTGCTGTAGAAGCTATTGAAGCATCTCAGGGAACCGTTGTTAAATTGTAATTTGATGAAACTAGTCGAAACTATCCGAAATATCTGGAAAATAGAGGATTTAAAATCTCGTCTATTAACAACTCTGGGATTCTTATTAGTATACAGGTTGGGCTCATTCGTTGTGTTGCCCGGTATTGATCCTGCCAAACTTGCAGGCTTAAGTAACCAAACACGCGAAGGCGTAATGGGACTGCTTGATATGTTTTCCGGAGGTGCCTTCTCTAATGCATCTATTTTTGCATTAGGAATTATGCCGTATATCTCAGCATCTATTGTAATTCAGTTGTTGGGTATGGCTATTCCCTATTTCCAAAAATTACAACGAGAAGGAGAGAGTGGTCGACGTAAGATAAACCAAATTACCCGCTATCTCACAGTTATAATCCTCGTTGTTCAGGCTCCGGGATATCTTGCAAACCTTGCAAACCAGGCAGGTGAAGCAATAATTGAAACAGGCTGGTCATTTAATATTACCAGTACAATTATTCTTACTGCAGGTACTATGTTTGTTATGTGGATTGGTGAGCGTATTACTGATAAAGGTATTGGAAACGGTATATCACTTATCATTATGATTGGTATTATCGCACGATTGCCTCAGGCTTTCTTTGCCGAATTAGTTTCCCGCTTGGAAGCTACTGCCGGTGGAGGTGGTTTGGTTATGTTACTAATAGAACTTGTTGTTCTGTTTTTCGTTTTTGTAGGTACTATTCTGCTTGTACAAGGAACACGACGTATTCCAGTTCAATATGCTAAACGAATTGTTGGAAATAAACAGTATGGTGGTGTACGTCAGTATATCCCACTGAAGGTTAATGCCGCAGGTGTTATGCCTATCATCTTTGCTCAGGCAATTATGTTTGTTCCTATTACGGTAGCAGGATTTGTAAACAGTGAATCGGCAACAGGCTTTGCTGCTGTTTTTGCTGACATTACAGGTTTTTGGTATAATTTTGTATATGGATTGATGATTGTAGCATTTACATATTTTTATACTGCTATTACCATAAATCCAACACAGATGGCTGAAGATATGAAACGTAATGGTGGTTTTATACCGGGTGTTAAACCAGGTAGAAAAACTGTTGATTATCTAGATACTGTTATGTCCAGAATCACACTGCCAGGATCTATATTTCTTGCTTTTGTAGCTATTATGCCTGCATTTGCAATGATGGCCGGTGTTGAACGTTCGTTTGCCTATTTCTACGGTGGTACTTCTCTTTTGATTCTTGTTGGAGTTATCCTTGACACTCTGCAACAGATAGAGAGTCATCTGTTGATGAGACACTATGACGGACTGATGAAATCAGGTAGAATAAAAGGACGTACCGGAGGTGGTGCTGCAGCAATGTATTAATACCATTGCATAGAGATAATGATTTATTTAAAGACTGACGAAGAGATAGAGTTGATGAGAGAGAGTAACCTTATGGTTGCACGTACTCTTGGTGAGGTGGCTAAACATATTAAGCCCGGTATTACTACGTTAGAGCTTGATGAAATTGCAGAAACCTATATTAGGGACAATAAAGGTGTTCCGGGATTTTTGAACTATCACGGATTTCCGAACACTTTGTGTACTTCTGTTAACGAACAGGTGGTACATGGAATTCCAAATAAAAAACCGTTAATAGAGGGTGATGTTGTGTCGGTAGATTGCGGATCACTGTTGAATGGATATTTTGGAGACTCGGCATATACATTTTGTGTTGGCGAAGTGAAGCCTGAAGTTAAGGCACTTTTAGTTGCTACCAGAGAGTCGCTGTACAAAGGCATTGAAAATGCTGTTGCAGGCAAAAGACTTGGTGATATTGGATTTGCTGTTCAAAATCATGTTGAATCGAAAGGTTACTCTGTAGTTAGAGAGATGGTTGGTCATGGTATTGGTAAAAATCTTCACGAAGCCCCTGAAGTTCCTAATTATGGAAGAAGAGGGAATGGAATTAAACTGAAAAGTGGTATGGTTATCGCCATAGAGCCGATGATAAATATGGGAAAAAGGCAGATTTTGCAGGAGAAAGATGGCTGGACTATCAGAACTGTTGACAAAAAAGTATCTGCACACTTTGAACATACTATTGCGATAAGAAAAGATAAGGCAGATATACTTTCAAGTTTTAAATTTGTTGAAGAAGTATTATCTTTGCAGTCTGAAAAATAAAAAGTTAGGATTATGGCTAAGCAACCCTCAATAGAACAAGACGGTACAATCATCGAAGCATTGTCAAATGCAATGTTTCGTGTTGAGTTGGAAAACGGGCATGTTATCACTGCTCACATCAGCGGAAAGATGCGCATGCACTACATACGTATACTACCCGGTGACCGTGTGAAAGTTGAAATGTCTCCATACGATTTAACTAAAGGAAGAATAACATACAGATACAAATAAGTAAGAGTTATGAAAGTAAGAGCATCAATAAAAAAGCGTAGCGAAGATTGCAAAATCGTAAAGCGTAAAGGACGATTATACGTTATAAATAAAAAGAATCCAAAGTTTAAACAACGTCAAGGATAAAAAAATAATATAATTATGGCTAGAATTGCTGGAGTTGACATACCCTCAAATAAGAGAGGAGAAATAGCTTTAACATACATTTTCGGGATTGGAAGAAGCAGAGCAAAGAAAATTCTTCTGGAAGTTAAAGTTGACCCAAATGTTAAGGTAACTGAATGGAACGATACAGAGATTACCGCTATTCGTGAGATGATATCAAACAACTACAAAATAGAAGGTGAATTACGTTCAGAAGTTCAACTTAACATTAAAAGATTAATGGATATCGGTTGTTACCGTGGCATCCGTCACCGTAATGGTTTACCACTACGCGGACAATCAACAAAAAACAATGCCAGAACAAGAAAAGGTAAAAGAAAAACCGTTGCTAACAAAAAGATAGCAACTAAATAATAATTGAACTATGTCAAAAAAGTCGGGATCTCACAAAAAGAGAGTAGTTAAAGTAGAGGCACAGGGACAGGCTCATATCCATAGCTCTTTTAACAACATCATCGTAACACTTACAAATTCCAACGGACAAGTAATTTCTTGGTCTAGTGCAGGTAAAATGGGATTTAGAGGATCAAAGAAAAACACTCCTTATGCAGCTCAGATGGCTGCCACTGATTGTTCAAAAATAGCTTATGATCTAGGTTTACGTAAAGTAAAGGTGTATGTTAAAGGGCCGGGTAATGGTCGTGAATCAGCCATGCGTACAATTCATGCTAATGGTATTGAAGTTACAGAAATTGTGGATGTAACTCCGTTGCCTCATAACGGATGTCGTCCGCCAAAGAGAAGAAGAGTTTAATCACTAGTTGTTAACCATAAGTTCTTGGTTTTAAATTTTGAAAATGATAGGTTATATAATTAAGACCGTCCTCTTTATAATCTTAGGCTGCCATATTCATTGTTTAAAATCAAAAAAATAAAATCAAAAATTTAGAAGAATGGCTAGATATATTGGTCCAAAAACAAAGATTGCCCGGAAATTCGGTGAGGCGATTTATGGTCCCGATAAGAATTTCGAAAGAAAGAATTATCCTCCGGGACAACACGGAAATAACCGTAGAAGGAAGACAAGTGAATACGGTGTTCAGTTAAAAGAGAAGCAAAAAGCCAAATATACCTATGGTATTTTGGAAAAGCAGTTTAGTAACCTGTTCAAAAAGGCTTCACGCCATAAAGGTATAACGGGTGAAGTTTTACTTGGCTTATTAGAGTCGAGATTAGATAATGTTGTTTACCGCTTAGGTATGGCTCCTACAAGAGCTGCTGCCCGTCAGTTGGTATCTCATCGTCATGTAATTGTTAATGAAAGTATAGTTAATATACCTTCGTATCAGGTTAAACCCGGCCAGTTAATTGGCGTTAGGGAAAAATCTAAATCTCTCGAGATTATTGCTGATTCGTTATCTAATAGCAGTGTTCATCAGTTTCCATGGTTAGAGTGGGATAGCGATTCTTACACAGGGAAATTTATGAATGTACCTGACAGGTCAGATATACCTGAAAATATCAAAGAACAACTGATCGTTGAATTGTATTCTAAATAATCTATTTTTATGGCAATATTAGCATTCCAAAAACCCGAAAAAGTTATCATGCTGGAGGCCGACGAGAAATTCGGCCGTTTTGAATTTCGTCCGCTGGAGCCAGGATATGGTATTACTGTTGGAAATGCCTTAAGAAGGATTTTGTTATCCTCACTTGAAGGATATGCAATTACTACTGTTAAAATTGAAGGTGTTGACCATGAGTTTTCAACAGTTACGGGCGTAATTGATGATGTTACTAATATCATCCTAAACCTTAAGCAGGTGCGTTTCAAGCGTATTGTTGAAGATGTTGATGATGAAAAAGTTACTATTAATGTTTCAGGTAAAGAGACACTCACTGCTGGTGATTTAAATCAATTCATGAGTGGATTTGAAGTTTTGAATCCAGAGTGGATTATTGCCAGAATGAATCCTGAAGTTGATTTTCAAATGGTAATTACGATTAATAAGGGTCGTGGTTATGTTCCTTCAGAAGAGAATAAAATTACAGATGCTGAATTTGGTGTGATTGCAATTGATTCAATTTTCACTCCGATAGTAAATGTGAAATATTCTATTGAGAATTTCAGGGTAGAGCAGAAGACTGACTACGAAAAGTTATTGTTCGAAATCACAACTGACGGATCAATTCATCCGAAAGAAGCATTAAAAGAATCAGCTAAGATATTGATTCATCACTTCATGTTATTTTCTGATGAGAAGATTGCATTGGATTCGGAAGAGAAGTTTGGTAATGAAGAGTTTGATGAAGAAGTTCTTCATATGCGTCAGGTGCTGAAAACCAAATTAGTTGACATGGATCTTTCAGTCAGAGCACTCAACTGTTTAAAAGCTGCTGATGTAGACACTTTAGGAGAGTTGGTTACATATAACCGTAACGATCTTCTTAAGTTTCGTAATTTTGGTAAGAAGTCACTTACTGAGCTGGATGATTTGTTGGAAGGAATGAGTCTTACTTTCGGCATGGAGACTTCAAAGTATAAACTTGAAAAGGAATAATCGCGATGAGACATAATAAGAAATTTAATCATTTAGGAAGAACTGCATCGCACCGTAAAGCTATGCTGTCAAATATGGCATGTTCACTTTTGGTGCATAAGCGTATTAAAACTACTGTTGCAAAGGCAAAAGCTTTACGTATCTATATTGAGCCGTTAATTACAAAAACAAAGGGCTTAAGTACAGTAGGAGAAAAAACTCATGCGCAACGTGTTGTGTTCAGCTACCTTCAGAACAAGGAAGCTGTTAAAGAGTTATTTACTGAAATAGCTGAAAAAGTTGCTGCCAGACCAGGTGGTTATACTCGTATTCTGAAGTTGGGAAATCGTTTGGGTGATAACGCAGAGATGTGTTACATCGAGTTGGTTGACTACAACGAGAATATGCTTAGTGCTTCTAAATCAGAATCAACTAAGAAGAAAACTACTCGTAGAGGTCGACGTAAGAAAACTACTGAAACAGTTACTGCTGCTCCGGTTGCCGAAACAACAACTGCTGTTGAGGAGACTGCTGCTGAAGTACCTGAAGTAAAAGCTGACGTTGAAACAGCTACTGAAGCACCTGAAGCAAAGGCTGATGCTGATAACACAGCCAAGGCTCCAGCTAAAGAAAATGAAACAAAGACAGACTCTAAGGAGTAGGTTAAAAGTAATAGTGGTTGATGGTTCAAAACTAGTGCTGCTATTTACTACTTGATATACAGTAGGATATTTCCATTTGGTTGTATCCTTTTTTTTTTGAAAAATAGAATAACAATTAAAATAGAATTATTATGGGACAAATTGCAAATGTTCACGCACGTGAAATCTTAGACTCACGCGGAAATCCTACTATCGAAGTAGAAGTTACACTTGAAAGTGGTTTTGTTGGTCGCGCTGCTGTGCCTTCAGGGGCATCTACCGGCGAAAACGAAGCTCTTGAATTGAGAGATGGAGATAAAAAAAGATACTTAGGAAAAGGTGTTCTTAAGGCTGTAGCAAATGTTAATGATGTTATAGGACCTGAGGTAGTAGGTATGAGTACTATGGATCAGGTGGGTATTGACAATAAAATGCTTGCTCTCGATGGAACTCCTACAAAAAGCAAGTTAGGTGCTAATGCTATTCTTGGTGTTTCACTTGCTGCTGCTAAAGCTGCTTCCGAGTATCTTGGTCTACCTTTATATCGTTACATTGGTGGAGTAAATGCTAAAACACTGCCTGTTCCTATGATGAATATTATCAATGGTGGTTCACACTCTGATGCGCCTATCGCATTTCAGGAGTTTATGATTCGCCCTGTTGGTGCTAAAAGTTTCAGAGAGGCTCTTCGTATGGGTGCTGAAGTATTTCATTCACTAAAGAAGGTGCTACACGATCGTAACCTCAGTACTGCTGTTGGTGACGAAGGTGGTTTTGCTCCAGCTCTTGATGGTACCGAAGATGCATTAGAGAGTATCATAAAAGCTATCGAAAATGCAGGTTACAAAGCCGGACGTAAAGAAGATGGTGGCGATGTTTCAATTGCTCTTGATTGTGCTGCTTCTGAGTTTTATGTAGATGGGGTATACGATTATACTAAATTTGAGGGTGAAGGTGCAGCTAAACGTAATGCTGAGCAGCAAGTTGAATTCCTTGCCTCTTTAGTTGCTAACTATCCTATCGATTCTGTTGAAGATGGAATGAACGAGAGTGACTGGGATGGTTTTGTGTTGTTGAACAAAGAGCTTGGTGACAAATGTCAATTGGTTGGTGACGATCTTTTTGTAACTAATGTTGATTACCTGAAAAAAGGAATCGAGTTAGGTGCTGCCAATTCAATTCTGATTAAAGTTAACCAGATTGGTACTCTTACCGAGACTTTGAATGCTATTGAGATGGCCCATCGTGCAGGTTACACTTCAGTTACTTCACACCGTTCAGGTGAAACTGAAGATTCAACAATTGCTGATATTGCCGTTGCTACTAACAGTGGTCAGATTAAAACAGGTTCGTTAAGTCGTTCCGATCGTATGGCTAAGTATAACCAATTACTTCGTATAGAAGAGGAGTTGGGTAATGCTGCTGTTTATGGTTATGCTAAAGTAGAGGTAAGATAAATCAACAATTTTTATATTGTATTTTAAGGACGGGACTCTTCCCGTCCTTTTTTTATTTATTCTAATTAAAAACAAATATACATATATCAATAGGAAAATATTTT
>Ga0256831_1000088_pt1 | contig 45764 bp, 49 predicted proteins | sample 132544metaG_FD_189087 | JGI IMG/M metagenome (GOLD analysis project Ga0256831, IMG submission 189087) | Hydrothermal vent microbial communities from Lau Basin, Pacific Ocean - 132-544 | ecosystem: Environmental > Aquatic > Marine > Hydrothermal vents | place: Pacific Ocean: Lau Basin | collected...
TGGCGACCCCGGCGCGATTCGAACGCGCGACCTTCACCTCCGCAGGGTGACGCTCTATCCAGCTGAGCTACGGGGTCATGGAGAGTGAAATTATATCAAATTTATCTAAATTTTAAAACTACAACAGCTATTGCCAATCCCCCATCATGAGTAATACTTACATCGCAATCTTTGATTTTAGTTTTTAAAGTAGGGGAGTTTATTTTTATTAAAGGTTTTCCTTTGTCATTTTTTATAATAGATATATCTCTAAAAGAAAATTCTTCTCCAATACCACTTCCTAAAGCTTTTGAGAAAGCTTCTTTTGAAGCATATATTCCCGCAATAGTATTTGGATTTTTTGAATAATATTCATCTTGATTTAAAAATTTTAATTTTTCAATTCCAAATTTTTTTATTAAGTCTTCTATTCTTTTAATTACTACTATATCTATACCTATTTTCATTGAATTACAAATTCCGTAAAATAAACGTTTCTTATTTCTCCAGTTGTTAGTATTTCATTTATTTTTCTTTTAATTTCTTCTTTTAATTTTTGTTTTCCTTTTGCAGTTTGAATTTCTTCTACAGATTTAGATGATAATATTTGTATGATTAAATCTCTAATAGCAGGTAATTTTTTATCAATCTCTTGTTGTAATTCAGGGGAATCAAGCTCTAAATCAATTTTACATTTTAAATATCTATTAGCATTTGCACTAACTAAATTTACTATAAAAGGGTCTAAAGGATAAATAGGTCCAATCTCAGTCATTGAATCAACTTTGTGTTTTTTTTCAATCTTTTGAGGAGGTGGTTGCTCTTCATCATTTCCGCTTAATAAAAAATATGCCACTAATCCTCCAATAACTAATAATAAAAGTAATAATACTATTATAACAATAAGCAATAATTTATTGCCCCCACTTTTTTCTTCTACTTCCTGAGTTTCTTTCTCTTCTGCCATATTTATCCTTTATACTTTGCTATAATTTTATCAAAAAAGGTTTGCAATTGCATATTTTATATATTATCGGAAAAAAAGTAATTGACTTTATAAAAGCTTTAGGCGATTTTACTATATTTCAAATACAAGTTTTATTTTTATTTTTTAAGCCTCCATTTAGAATTAAAAATCTACTAGAGCAAATTCAATTTATGGGATATGGAAGTTTAGGCGTAATATTTTTAACATCATTTTTTACGGGGCTTGTTGAAGCAGTACAGCTTTATCAAGGTTTTCATAAATTTGGAGTAGAAGATTTTATGGGGTATACAATATTTTTATCAATCGTAAAAGAGCTTGGTCCTGTATTTGCTGCCTTAATGGTAGTAAGTAGAGGTATTAGTGCGTATGCTGCTGAGCTTGGAAGTATGAGAGTTACTGAGCAAATTGATGCTTTAGAAGTTATGGCAGTTGACTCAAAACATTATTTAATTGTGCCAAGAATTTTAGCTACTATAATCTCAATGCCTCTTTTAATTTTATTTTTTGATGCAGTAGCAAATTTTAGCGCTTATTTAATATCTACAATTTCTCTTGGAGTAAACGAATATAAATATTTAGACACCATAAGACAATATGCAGAGCTTAAAGATATTACTCAAAGTGTTATTAAAGGATTAGTGTTTGGATATTTTGTAAGTGCAATAGGTACTTATATAGGATACAATACAAAAGGTGGTGCTAAAGGAGTAGGGATAAGCACTACAAGAGCAGTAGTTATATCCTCAATTGTAGTATTTATGCTAGATTATATCTTATCTACTATTTTTCTAGTATTAGACTAAGAAAAACTAATCTTTTGCTTTTCTTAGCCATGTAGGAATATCTAAAATATCAGTATCAAGCTCAATATCTCCACCAACTACTTTTTTTTGCATAAGCATTTCATTAATCTGATTTACTTTTACTTCTTTATCTTCTGTTTTATTTACTGCTTTTTCTCTCTCAAAACCAGTAGCAACTATTGTTACTTTTATTTCATCAGGTGCAAGAGAATTATCAGTTGTTGTACCAAAGATAATATCTGCATCTTCATCTGCTTTTTCTTCAATAATTGCCATACTCTCTTGAATCTCTACAAGTGGATAATCTTCATGCATTGTATAATGTACAAGCACTCCCATAGCTCCATCAATTGAGATATTATCAAGAAGAGGTGATTCAATTGCCATTTTAATAGCTTCAAATGCAGCGTTTTCACCTTTTACTTCACCAACACCCATTAGTGCAAGTCCATGATGTGACATTACTGTTTTTAAGTCATTAAAGTCTACATTAATGTCATTTTCGCTATAGCTTACAACCATATTTGAAATACCGCTAACAGCTTTATATAATACATCATCAACCAATGAAAACGCTTCTTTTCTACCAACTTTTCTATCAATAATAGTTAAAATTTTATCATTTGGAATAACTACTATTGAATTAGCTTCTTTTTTTAGCTCATTTGTTCCAGCTTCTGCTAATTTTCTTCTTTTTGGTCCTTCGAATGTAAAAGGTTTAGTTACAACTCCAATAGTTAAAGCTCCAACTTCTTTTGCTGCTTTAGCAATGATTGGAGCAGCTCCTGTTCCAGTACCTCCACCCATTCCAGCAGAAATAAATACTAAATCAGCTCCTTTTAGTGCTTCTTTTATTTCTTCATAACTCTCTTCTGCTGCTTTTGCTCCAATTTCTGGTCTCATACCAGCGCCAAGACCTTTTGTAAGAGTTTTTCCAAGTTGAATTTTTTTATGAGCTTTACTAGTTTTAAGTGCCTGAGTATCGGTATTTGCTGCTATTAGCTCAACATCTTTTACACCTTTTTCAGCCATATAATTTATCATATTATTTCCACCGCCGCCTACACCTATTACTTTAATTTTTGGTCCATCTAATTGTTCATTTATTACATATAGCTCTTCCATTTTTCCTCCCTTTAAAATAAGTTACCAAGCCAAGTTTTGAATTTTTGTAAGAAATTTGTTTTGTTTTTTTGTTTATTTGCTATTACTGCTATTTCTTTAGGCTCTTCTTCCTCCTTTTCTTCCTCAATTTTTATATCTAATGTATTATTAAATGTATCATTTATTAGTTTTTTAGTAATGAATCGGTTATTAGAGTCTATTTCATAATTTATACCATCTCTTATTCCATATAAAATAAGTCCTAACACACATGCAAATTCTGGTTTTTTTAGGTTTTTAAATAATCCATTTATCTCTTTTGGATATCCAATTCTAACAGGCATTCCATCAAAAAATTCACTAGCTATTTCTTTTACATTATAAAAATTAGTAAATCCTCCTGTTAGTACTATTCCAGCTCCTATTTTACTCTTAAGCCCTGAATCTTCTATCTCTTTTTTAAGTAGTAAAAAAGTCTCTTCAATTCTTGCAGAAATTATTTGTGTTATTGCCTCAAGAGATGCTTTTTGTTTTTCATTTTCATTTCCAATTACAGAAATTTCAATTAAATCCTCTCCATTTTTTATAAGCTCTTCAAAATTAAGTTTTATATATTCCGCATCTGCTAAAGGTGTATGAAGAGCAATTGATAAATCATTAGTAATATGATGACTTCCAACTCCTAAAGTATCAGTATGCCTTAATGTTTTATTAGTAAAAATACCAAGGTCTGAAGTAGTTGCTCCTATATCAATTACTGCAACTCCTAGCTCTTTTTCATCTTCTTTAAGCACTGATAATCCACTTGCATATACAGAAGATACTAAATTTTCAATCTCAAGTCCTGCTTGTCTTATAGTTTTTTTAATATTATCAAGTCCACTTTTTTGAATAGCAATAATATGAACACTAACCTCAAGTCTGCTTCCGCTCATTCCAAGCGGGTCTTCAATATCACTCATTTCATCTACTTTAAAATTAATTGGAATTGCTTGAAGAATTTGATAATCTTTTGGAATATTTGCGTTGTGAAGAGCCATTTGAATAGCTCTATTAATTTCTTTTATATTTATTTCATTTTCAGGAATGTTTACAATTCCAAAACTTATTATACTTTTAGTATATGTAGTAGAGACATTAATTATAGCTTTATTTATCTCTACTCCTGCTACTCTTTTAGCATCAAGATAAGCTTTTTTTATCGATTTTGCAGCATTGTCAATATTTACTATACTTCCTCTTTTAATTCCTTTTGAAGTTGCTATACCAACACCACTTATTGATAATTCCATACTATCTTCATTATAATTTGCAATAACTGCTGCAGTTTTATAACTTCCTATATCAATTGCTAAAATATTTTTCAATTTTCACCCTTTATTTTATGTAAACATCTATTTTGTATGTTTGAGATAAAGTATTTAATAAATCATTAATAAGCTCAGTATTTATCAATCCCTCAGTTAATTTTACAATATTTTGTTTATTTTTCTTAAATTCTTTTTCATCAAGTAATTTTTGCTTTTTAATTCTGTAAAGAATTGAAACATCAGGATTATTCTCAGGAATCAAAATAAAATAATTTGGATTAAAAGAAGTAAAAAGTTTTTGTAAAAATTCTATAGCATAAGAAGGTTTTAATTCTTTTAGTTTAAATGCATCATACTTTGTAACAAAGCCAATATTTTTTCCTTTAAATGTTTTATACTCTTTTTTTGAGAGTTCTATTAGCTTTTTGTTTAATTTTTCTGATAATAACTTTTCTATAACAAAAGGTTTTGCTTTTTCATATTTAAGCGGAGTAGGGGGCATTTCTTCAAGCAATTTTGCAATTATATAATTGTCATTATATACAAAAGGTTTTAAAATACCTTCTTTTTTTAGCTTTTGTAATTTTTCAGAAGGGATAATATTATTTGAATTATCTATAGTTACAATTTTATAAGTTGCTTTATTTGCTTTTAATTTTTTATAAGAGAGAATTGCTTTTTTAAATAATTTTTCTTTTGCTAAATCTTTTTTTACTCTATCTTTTACTTCATTAAATTCTAAAATTTCTCCGTTATAGTTTTTATATATATTTTTATTAGCTTGATAATACTTTTTTAATTCTTCTTCACTTGCGTTAATATCTAAAGGTATATTTATAAGCGCTATTTTGTATTTTTCTTTGCTTAAAAATTCATTTTTATGTTTTTGCCAAAAAGACTTAATCTCATCTTCTGTAAGATTAACTTCTAAATCCTCTTTTTTAAGCACTTTAATATCTAAATTATCTGCATTATATAGTGCTGAGCCTACACTTATAATTTCTGTATTAGTAGGTTTTAGATGCAATAGGGCTATTAATTTTTCAATAAGTAATTTTTTCCTTAGACTTTTTTCAAATTCTGCAGGTTTTAATCCAGCATTTCTTAAATACATTTTATATTTTTTATCACTTCCAAATACTTCTAAAATTTTATTAGCCACTTCTTCATCTGTTACATAAAGTCCTAAATCTTTTGCATATTGTCTAAGTATTGCATCTTGTATTGCTCTTTGAAGTGCTAGTTTCTTTAATCCAAGTTTTTCTGCTGTAGCTTTATCTAAATTGCCACCAAATTGTTTATTAAAACTATCAAATATCTGATTATAAGCTTCTTGCCAATCTTGTATAGTAACTTCAGTATCTTTTACTTTTGCTACAACATTTGCTTTTTGTGAAAATTGAAATTGACCCCATCCTACAAATCCTGCACCAATAAAAGCTATTGTGGCAATCCATATTGTTATTACTAACCATTTTCTATGTGTTTGCATCCACTCAATCATTTAAAACCTCTTTTGTCATTTTCATATCATTTTCCCTATTTTTCGGAATTCTTTTGATATTATAATAAAAAAATTCTTGGTAATAAAGGGATTTTCAATGAAAAATCAAGAAATTATGGAAATTGACTTAAAATATAACTGGCATCCATGCACTCAAATGAAAGACCATGAGTTTTTGCCACTTATTCCTATTAAAAAAGCTAAAGGTGTATACCTTGAAGATTTTGAAGGAAATAGATATATTGATGCAATTAGTAGTTGGTGGGTAAATCTTTTTGGTCATAGCAATGAATATATAAATTCAAAAATAAAAGAGCAATTAGAAAAGTTAGAGCATGTAATATTTGCTGGATTTACACATGAGCAGGCAATAAGACTTAGTAAGCGACTATGTAAATTAACAGGATTTGATAAAGTTTTTTATGCTGATAATGGAAGTAGTGCGGTTGAGATTGCAATAAAAATGAGTTTTCATTATTGGAAAAATAAAGGTAAAGTTAGACCTCTTTTTTTTAGTTTAGAAAATTCTTATCATGGTGAGACAATTGGGGCTTTGAGTGTAGGAGATGTAGGGCTTTATAAAGATACCTATAAAGAGATTTTAATTAAAAATATAACTATTCCTATTCCAAAAGATAAAAGCAAAGAAGAAACACAAAAAGCATTAAAAAAGGCTAGAGAGGTTTTTGAAAAACATTATAAAGATGTGAGTGCTTTAATTATTGAGCCACTCGTTCAATGTGCTGGATATATGAAAATGCATTCACCTGAGTTTATAAAGGGACTTAGAGAGCTTTGTAATGAGTTTGATATACATCTAATTGCTGATGAAATAGCAGTTGGCTTTGGTAGAACTGGGAGCATGTTTGCATGCGAGCAAGCTCATATAAAGCCAGATTTTATGCTACTTAGTAAAGGTCTCACAGGTGGGTATTTGCCTCTTAGTGTAGTACTTACTACAAATGAAATATACTCAGCCTTTTATTGTGATTATACCGAGCTTAAAGCATTTCTTCACTCTCACTCTTACACTGCAAATCCTCTTGGGTGTGCTGCTGCAAATGCAACTTTAGATATATTTGAAAAAGGGAGATGGGTACAAGAGAAAGAAAAATGGAAATTAAAAATTGATAATAAAGGATTAAGTATTTTAGAATTTAATAAAAAAACAAGCAAATATATTTGGGATAGTATTCAAAAATTTAAAGACTTACCAAATGTAAAAGAGATTCGTCAAACTGGAATGATAACGGCAATAGAGATGATTGATTATCCTTGGCAAGAGAGAGTTGGGTTAAAAGTATATGAATATGGCTTAAAAAATGGGGTATTACTTAGACCTCTTGGAAATGTTATCTATTTTATGCCACCATATATTATTCAAAAAGATGAAATTGATAAAATGATAAATACTGCATATGAAGGAATAAAGGCGTTAAATGATTAAAGAAGCTTTAAAAAATTCTTTACTTAATCCAATTAAACACTTTAAACTTAAATATTTGCCACTTTTGATGGTATATTTTGCATACGGAGCAAGTGGTATTACAGGAGTAGCTGAGACATTTTGGGTAAAAGAAGAGCTTAAACTCTCAGCCACAGCTCTTGTTAGTCTAGGGGTTTGGCTTAGTATCCCTTGGACTATAAAAATGGTTTTTGGACAACTTGTAGATAGTGTGCCAATTTTAGGCTCTCAAAGAAGAATTTATATTTATATTGGAGCAGGACTTATTGCATTAGGAGATATTTTACTTATTGGACTTGCAGGAAATTATGAGTGGGCTAAATTTGCAAGCAAAGAAAATGTTTATATAATCTCAGCTCTTTTAACAGTTATAGGATTTGTGCTTCAAGATGTTGTAGCAGATACTATGAGCACAGAAGTAGTTGATAGAAATCAGCCAAAAGAAAAGGTTGAAGAAGAGCTTGCATATGTTCAGATTTTAGGAAGACTAGCTATTTCTCTTGCTGGAGTAATTGTAGCAGGTTTAAGCGGGTGGCTTGCTGAGATTTTTTCATATGAAACTATGTTTAAAATAGGGCTTATTATCCCTCTTATTTCAGTTATTGGTGTAACATTAGTTAAACTTGATGTAGCAAAACCAAGCCCAATTAATTGTAAAATACTATGCGGTGGAATTGCATTTGCAGTTTTTGTAGTTTTGATGGGATATGGGCAATATCAAGAGTGGCATAATAAAATATTAGCTTTTATTTTTAAATATTCTCAAGAAATTGTATTTATTGTGAGTTTAAGCGTAATTGTATATATGTTAAGCTTAGTTTTAAAAGATGTGAATGAGCAAATAAGAAAATTTATAGTAAAAACTGCAATAGTTATTTTTGTATATCGTGCTATGCCAAGTGTGGGTCCGGGGCTTCAATGGTGGGAGATAGATGTATTACATTTTGATAAAGCATTTTTTGGGACTTTATCTCAAATTGGAGCAATTCTCTCAATCCTTGGAATGTGGCTATTTAGTGACTTTATTGCTAAAAAACCGGCTCATTATACGTTACTTTGGCTAACCATTATTACAACCATTTTATTTTTACCAATAATTGCTCTATATTACAATATTCCTCAAAGTTTAGGAATTTCACCAAAAGCAGTAGCTTTAATTGATACAGCACTAGAATCACCTTTTGCACAACTTAGTATGATACCACTTCTAACTCTTATAGCGATATATGCACCTGAAGGGAATAAAGCTACTTGGTTTGCTCTAATGGCAAGTTTAATGAATTTAGCTTTAACTGCTGGCGGACTTCTTACAAAATATCTAAATGAGCTTTTCCCAGTTTCAAGAGAGGTTGTAGAAAATGGCAAAATCATAATTCCAATGGATTATTCAAATCTTGGCATTTTAATGATAATAGTGACTATCCTAAATATTACAGTACCTATAGTTACAATTTATTACTTGATGATTAGAAATTCATCTAAAATTAACAATAGTTGATATAATATAACTAAAAAAAATGGAGGCAAAAATGGCAATTTTAATGCTAATTTTGATGAATATTGCTGTAATGGCATCAATTTATTTCTCGTTGTTTTTAATTGAGCTTATTTTTGGAGTAAGGATTGACCCTCAAAGTGTAACAGGACTTGCTATTTTAGCTGTTATTATTGGTTTTAGCGGAAGTATTATTTCACTTTTAATGTCAAAATGGATGGCAATTAATACCATGGGAGTTAGAGTTATTAAAAATCCAAGTACCGAAGCTGAGAGATGGCTGGTTGAAACTGTTGCAAAATTAGCTAAAAAAGCAAATATTCCTATGCCAGATGTGGGAGTTTTTGATGGACCTCCAAATGCATTTGCTACAGGACCTAGTAAAAATAATGCACTTGTAGCAGTTAGTGTAAGTTTATTTGATTTAATGGACACAAAAGAAATTGAAGGTGTTATTGCACATGAAATTAACCATATAAGACATGGAGATATGATAACTATGACTTTAGTGCAAGGTGTTTTAAATGCATTGGTGTTTTTTATCTCAAGAATTATAGCAAATATAATAGCTCCAAAAGATGAAGAAGGAAATCCAAATCCATTTGCTTATATGGCAATTTCTTTTGTACTTGAGATTGTTTTATCAATTTTTGCTACAATGATTGCAATGTGGTTTTCTAGATATAGAGAATACAAAGCTGATAGCGGGGCAGTAGAAATTGATGGTCCTTATGGAATATATTATGCTTTAGCAAAATTAGGGAAATTACCAAAAGAGAAAGTTGCACTTCCACCAGAGATGAAAGCATTTGGAATTGTTGGATTTTTAAGTGAGTTATTTTCTTCTCATCCTCCAATTGAAAAAAGACTCGAGAACATTAAAGAGACAGCAAGAAGACTAGGATATAATATTTAACTTTTCTCCTTTGGTATAATTTTATTAAAAAGATTTTATATGCAAGATATTATAAATTTTTTAGTAGAGAGTATAGGAAATTTAGGATATATTGGTATTTTTATTTTAATGTTTTTAGAGAGTAGTTTTTTTCCTTTTCCAAGTGAAGTAGTAATGATACCTGCTGGATATTTGGCATATAAAGGTGAAATGAATTTAGTTTTAGTAATTATTAGTGGTGTGTTTGGAAGCATTGCTGGAGCTTGGTTTAATTATCTGATAGCAAGCAAATTTGGAAGAAGAGTAATTGAGAAGTTTATAAATAAAGAAAAATTAAATAAACTTGATAAATTTTTTGAAAAACATGGGCATATTTCAACCTTTAGTGGAAGACTTATTCCTGGAATTAGGCAATATATCTCTTTTCCTGCAGGACTTGCTAAAATGAATGGATTTATTTTTACTTTTTTTACAGGGCTTGGAAGTTTAATTTGGATTTTGGTTTTAGTAGCACTTGGATATTTTATAGGTCAAAATCAAGAATTAATTCATAAATATTTAAGAGAAATTACAATAATTACGCTTATTATCTTAGCAATAATTATTTTTGTATATTACAAATATCAAAAGACAAAAGTTGAATAAAAATATTATCTATTTAGGATTTGTTAGTTTCTTTACTGATATGGCAAGTGCAATGGTTAGCACAATTTTGCCTTTATATGTTGTATATATCCTTAAAGATGGAGTAGATAAGCTTGGAATAATTGTTGGTATTGCTACATTTATCTCATATTTTTTTAGAGTATTTTTTGGGATAATAAGCGATAAATATCAAATTGTAAAGCCTTTTGTAGTTACTGGATATATAATTTCTGCTATTTCAAAGCCTCTATTTGCTTTTGCTTCAAGTTGGCAAGAAATTGCACTTCTTAGAGGAATTGAGAGAATGGGAAAAGCAATTAGAAGTGCTACAAAAGATAAGCTTATCTCTTTTTATGCTGAAAATAAAAGCGGAAGAAGTTTTGGATTTCATAAGATGATGGATATTGGAGGTGAGACAATAGGGGCGTTAATTGCATTTTTAGCGCTATATTTTATAGGCAAAAACATTGAGGTATTCAAAGGTATATTTTTAGCTACTATAATTCCAGGTATTATTTCGATAATTTTAGTTATCTTTTTTGTAGAGGATGTTGCGGTTGAGAAAAAAGAAAAACAAATTGATTTGAGTAAAGATAAGTCACTTTTTGGATTTTTATTGATATATTTTGCATTTTTATTTTTTATGTTTAGTAATGAATACTTTATTATTAAAGCAAAAGAAGTTGGATTTGATATAGCTTTTATCCCACTTCTTGTAATTTTACTAAATTTTACTCAAACTATTACAAGTTATTATTTTGGAATTTTGATAGATAAATATACTCCTCAAAAAATTATAACTTTTTCATATATTTTCGGAATTTTATCAATGATTTTTGTTTATTTTAATTTAGTAATATTAGCATTTATATTTTTAGGACTTTTTTTAGTCTCTTCACTAAATTCTATTAGAAGTTATATTTCTATAAATGCTGTAAATAAAGCTAGTGTTTATGGTATTTTTTATGGAGGAGTTGCTATAAGTAGCTCACTTGGAGCGGTTATAATAGGGCAAATTTGGGAAAAAGTAGGGGAGAGGGTGGCTGAGATTTTTAGTTTAAGTGGTTTAATTGTTGTATTTATAATTTATCTTTTTTTAAGTAAAATGTTATAAAAAAAGGCAGTAGATGCAAAAGCTTAATAAATTTATAGAAATTATTAAAGAAACTGGAGAGATTTTTAGGGAAGGATATAATAAAAAGCTTGAAATTCAATCAAAAGGAATTAAAGATTTAGTAACCGAATATGATTTAAAGGTTGAGAAATTTTTAATAAAAAAATTTAAAGAAAATTTTCCTGAATATTCAATTATAGCAGAAGAGACAACACAAGAGAATTTTTTTGATTCAATTATAATAGACCCAATTGATGGTACTACAAATTTTGCTCATCATATACCACACTGCGCTATAAGTTTAGGAGTTTATGAAAAAAAATTGCCAAAATATGCAGTAGTTTACAATCCAATTTTAAATGAGCTTTATTATGCAAAAAAAGAAGTAGGTGCTTATAAAAATGGAGAAAAAATAAATGTATCAAATCAAGATGATTTTCAAAGAAGTTTAATTGCTACAGGATTTCCATATTCAAGTGCTGAGTGTGAAGAAGATTTAAAATGGGTTATAAACAAACTTTCACATATACTTCCAAGATGTCAGGATATTAGACGCCTTGGAAGTGCCGCACTTGATTTATGCTATGTAGCAGAAGGAAAGTATGAAGGATTTTATGAAATAAATCTTAAACCTTGGGATGTAAGTGCTGGAATATTAATAGTAGAAGAAGCTGGCGGAATTATAAGTAATGAATATGGGAATAGTTATGATATGTTTGAAGATAGATGCATAGTAGCAAGTAATGGAATAATCCATAATGAATTAGTAGAAATATTAAGCAGGATTAATTGAATGAATTTTGAGTTAATTTTGTTATTATTAGCTAATTTTTTTATAATCATTTATGTATTAAATAATTTTGTAAATGCATTTAGTTTTAAGAATAAAAAAATTGAGAGTATTATTAATTTAGTATCTTTTATAAGTTTTTTATATCTTATATTATTTTCTTGGAAATTATCAATTCATATTTATGATGGAGAGAATATTAAATATAAACTAATGATAGCCTTTTTTGCTATTATGTTTTTTTTGTATATTGATAGTATAGTAGCTGTGTTTATTAATTTTATTGTTTCTATTGTGAGAGAGTTTTTTTAGTTGTTTTTTTATTTTATTAATATTTAGTTAACATAATGTATATTCTCTTGAAAATTATTTTATCTCTTCTACTATCTTTTTAAACCTCATTGCATCTTTATACGCTGATTTATCTGCGGTGTTATTAAAATATACAAAAGCTTCATTATCTAATTTTTCTGCTACATTTTTTAGCACCTCATCTGGATAACTTCCTTTGTATTTGCCTGTATATCCATGGAATCTGACATATTCAAAATCAGCCGTTTTTTCAAAAATAAATTCTTGATTAAAGTCATGCCACACAAGTGCTATATTTTTTTCTTTTAAAATTTCGTATGTTTTATCGTTATACCAGCTTTTATGCCTAAATTCTATTGCATATTTTAAGTTTGGTTTTAGTTTATTTGTAAAATTTTTCAATCTCTCATAATTAAATTTAAAACTTGGAGGAAGTTGAAATAAAATAGCTCCTAATTTTTCTTCTAAAATAGATACAATATCTAAAAAATCTTCTAAATAATTTTTATCACAATTTAATCTTTTAGTATGTGTTATTATTCTATTTGCCTTAATTGAAAGTTTAAAATCACCTTTTATTCTATATTTCCAACTTCTCATAGTCGAAATTTTTGGAAATCTATAAAAAGTAGAATTAAGCTCAAGTGAATTAAAAAACTTAACATAATATTCAAAGTATTTATATCTTGGCAAATCAGGAGGATAAAAATCCCCTACCCAATTTTTATATAAAAATCCGCTCGTACCTACATAAATCATGACTACCTCACTGTTAAATAAATTAATTTTGGGAAAAATAATATTATTAAAAGAGTTAAAATTTGTATTAAAATAAATGGAATTACTCCTATATATAAATCTTTTGTATTAATTTTATCTCCAGCTGCACCTTTTAGATAAAACAGACTAAATCCAAAAGGTGGAGTTAGAAATGAAGTTTGTAAATTTATAGCAATAAGTAAAGCAAACCACAACGGGTCAATTCCAAAAGCTTCAACAATTGGAAGTAAAATTGGAATTACAATAAAAGTAATTTCTATAAAATCAATAAAAAATCCCAAAATAAATATTAAAACCATCGTAATAGCAATAAAAACGTATTTATTTGATATATCATCTGTAAAAAAGCTTGTTACAATATCCCCTGCTCCGCTTTCATTAAATACCAAGCTAAAAGCAGTAGCTCCTATTAAAATCATAAAAATCATTGAAGTTATTTTAACAGTTTCAACTGCTGCATATCTTAATAATTCAAAACTAAATGTTCTATAAAAAATCGTTAAAATAATAGAGCCTAGTGCACCTATTGCAGCTGATTCTGTTGGAGTTGCAAATCCTGCAAATATACTTCCAAGCACTAAAAAGATTAAAATAAAAGGTGCAATTAAACTTTTTGCAGCCTCTTTTAATATTTTTGAATATGGCTCATCACTTTTAATTGCTGGGGCTATTTCAGGTTTTAAAAAGGCTACTATTAAAATATAAGCAATATATAAAAATACAATTATAATTCCTGGAACAACTGCACCTTTAAATAAATCCCCTACACTAATTTGCATAACAGCACCTAAGATAATTAAAACAATACTTGGAGGGATTAATTGTCCTAAAGTACCACTAGCGGCAATAACTCCGCTTGCAAGTTTTGGAGAATAGTTATGTCTTAACATTATAGGAAGAGAAATTATTGTCATCATAACTACACTAGCCCCTACAATACCAGTTGAAGCAGCTAATATAGCTCCAACTATTACTATCGCAATTGCAAGTCCACCTCTTATTGGACCAAATAACTTTCCAATTGATTCAAGCATATTTTCAGCAATTTTACTTTTTTCTAAAATAAATCCCATAAAAATAAAAAGCGGTACTGCCATTAAAGTAAAGTTTTGCATAATACCATAAATTCTATATGGAAGTAATCCAAAAACATCAAGCCCAATATTTGAATCAAGCATTGCAGCAATAATAGCACTTCCACCAAATGCAAACGCGACTGGTACACCTATCATTAATAAAATAAATGCAACTATAAAAAGTATAATTCCTGTCATTTCTCACCTTTTAAAAGCATATAAAAATTTTTTCTAACTTCTCCAATTGCTTGAATATAAACAATTAAAAAAGCCCAAAATATTGTACTTTTAATTATCCATCTATATGGAAGCCCTCCAGGGTCTGCACTTCCTTCATTTTGCATTAAAGACATTTGAATAAATGGAATTGATTCAATCACAATAAGAGCTGATAGAGGAATAACAAAAAATATTAAGGCAAATAAGTTTATAATCTTTTTAACTTTAAAAGGAAATTTATCATATAAAATATCAACTCTTACATGTTTATCTTTACTTAACGTATAAGCTATCCCAAATAAAAATACAATATCATATAAATGCCATTCAAGCTCTTGCAAAGCAATACTTCCGCCTGAGAATAATTTTCTTGTAATTACATCATAAGAGACTAAAAGAGTTAAAACTATTAAAGAAATTGCTGAAATAAACATAAAAAATTTTGAAATATTATCAGCAATAAAATCAATTTTTGGAATTAAAGATAAAAAAATAGCGATAATAACTGCATAAATGATAGCTTTATCAATATGCTCGGTTAAAGGATTTAGTAAATTTATTAAAAAATTTAAAAATTTTGCATAAAGCTCAATCATTATCTCTCCTTACAAATAATCAGGCGCATCATTGCTAAAAATGATTAAATCTCCTGGTTTTGTAAGCTCTTGGAGCATTTTTTCTAGTCTTTTTTTATCATTGATATATACTTTATCAGTATTTAATATATTCTCCCATAAAACTTTTTTATTACTTTTTCCTGTAATAATAGCCAAATCAAAAACTTCATCAATTTTTTTTGCAATTTTTTTATTAATTTCTTCATTTGCTTCTACCACTCCAGGAGTTACTATAACTTTTCTTCCTGGATGAGATTTAACAAGCTCAAAGCTCTCCATCATTCCATCTACATTTCCATTGAAACTATCATCAATAATAATTTTTCCACCAACTTCTAATTTCTGCAATCTATGAGGTACATATGGCAAGTTTAACACCCTATTTTTTAAGTATTCTATATCTTTTATAAATTCATATGCCTGATAAATTGCAAGTGAGATATTTATAGCATTAAATTTTCCTAAAATACGCGTTTTAAAGTGATGTTTTTCTCCATCAATTTCTAAATCCCACTCAATTCCATCAAGTGTAGCTTTGATGTTTGATATTTTATCTTTAATTACTATTACTTTTTCATTATAAGGAATTTCATAAGAAAAACCTTTTATAAGTTTTGGTGATGCAAAAATTTCAAGTTTTGTATTTTTGATATTTTCTATAGTTTTGAAATATTTTATATGCTGAGGTCCAATTTTGCCAAGTATAGAATACTGATTTTCTAAAAACTTTACTATTTCTTTAATATCTCCTCTTTCTCTTGCACCGGCTTCTACAATATAAATTTGGGTATCATTAGGTAATTTGGTATTAATATCTAAAACAATTCCTTTTAATGTATTAACGCTTCTTGGTGTTTTATATGTTTTAAATTTTTCTTTTAATAATTCATATGTAAAATTTTTAATAGAAGTTTTTCCATAACTAGCAGTAATAGCAATAATTGTAGGATTTATTTTTTGTAGTTTTTCTTTTGCTAATTTTTTATATTTAGCAAACAAAATAGCTTCTATAATTTCTGAGATAATTAATGTAATAACCAAAACTACAATTAAAGCAATTCCTGGATTGTAATGGAACTTATTCATAAAAACTAAGTTTATTGTCTCAACAAACCCTAAAATTAAAAAAAATCTTTTTACTCTTTTTGTGATTTTTAAAGGCTTTTTAATCCTCCAAAACCAAAGCATTAAAGCTGGAATATATCCAAAAAATAGATATATCCAAAAAAACTTATATGCAAAAATATAAGTAAAAATAGGAATTAAAAAGTAAAAAAGATGCCATCTATACATATGAAATTTGAATATAACTCTGCTAATTTTATAGTTATACCATTGAAGAGTTGTTATTAGATAAAAACCAACTGCGAATGTAGTTATAAAATGCACTATCAAATCAAACATTTATAAATCCTTTTATGATATTAAACATTATTTCTTTTTGCGGTAATAGCAAAAAAATCAAAAACAATAAAGAATAAATAAATAAATTTATTTTATTACTTCTTGAATACAACTTAAAAGCACTTCCAAAAGATTTTTTAAGTTTTTTTCCACTAATATCTACACTATATATCTCATCAAGAATTAAATGTATCAAATATCCTATAAATAAACACATTCCGATAAGATAAGAGCTTTTTACATCAAAATGAAAAAATTTATATAAAATAAAAGAAGTTAAAAACCAAAATAAAATCCCACTTGGAATAGAATGAATCATTCCTCTGTGTTTTGTAACTTTTTTAAAAAAATAAAATATTATTCCCATAATTATATTTATAACTAGCCACACTAAAATCATCTCTAGTGCTTTTAAATGCTCAATATTTTTATAAATAAAAATAAATGCTATTAAATTGGAGAATATAAAGTGCATAATCTTTAAAGGAGTAGAATTATCATGGTCTATATCAGGTAAAATTCCTCCAATAATAGTAGCTGTAAAACAAAAAAAAGCACTAGAAGTGTCTATATTCATTTCTAATGATAAAAAAGAAGTTACTACCGCTCCTCCTAAAGCAGCGATATTTAAATGAGTTGAAAAATTTGCCACTTAATACCTTATTTCAAAATCATTAAATTTAATATTTGGAATTTCTTTAATTTCTATATTTTCTACTCTACTAAAAGGAGAGCCCTCTTTTAAAATTTCTATAAATTCTTTTAATCTATCATCATTTTCAATATTTGCTACAGCTTCTACTCTTCCATCAGGAAGATTTTTTATATATCCTTTAAAGCCATGTTTTTTTGCATTTTCACTTACATACTTTCTATACCACACTCCTTGGACTTTCCCAGATACTAGAAATTTATAAGTTTTCAATTATTTGCCTTTTGCCATTTGGATTTTATTTATATATTGATAATCAATAATTATCTCTTTTTCTTCTTTTAAATTATTTGCTAGCTTCTCAAGCACTTCTTCAAAATTATCAAATAAATAATTTGCTAAACTTCCAGGAATTGGATTTATTTCATTTAAATAAATTATATCATCTTTTACAAAAAAATCGCATCTAATTAACGCATTTTCAAACTCATCTTTGTATATTTTTTTGAAATTTTCTTTAAGTTTTTCTTCAAGATTTTTATCTATACTATTTAAATTAGTTTCTTTCCTACTAAAATCCATATATTTTTTCTCAAAATCTAAAAACTCTTTTTTTTCTACTTTTTCGACTTTAGAAAATATCCATTCATTAGCAAAACATCCAGCTAAATTATACTCTTCAATACCTTCAATAAACGGCTCTACAATAATTAAATCATCAAATTCTTTTGCCACATCAAATGCATAATTAAATTCATCCTGATTTCTTGCAATGCTAACTCCTATACTGCTCCCAAGTCTTGCAGGTTTGACAATCACAGGAAAATCAAATTTTGTTTTTGGCTCATTAATAATTTCATAATCAATTACTTCAACTCCTCTTAATTTAGCAAAAAGCTTTGTTAAGACTTTGTTATAACTTATAGCGCAACTTTCAATATTTGGAGTAATTGCTTTTATTTTAAAAAATTCAAGCATTCCTGGTATTTTACCATCTTCTCCATCTCTTCCATGAATTAGATTGATTGCTACATCAAAATCTAAATATTCTTCTTTTTTTAAAAGCCCTTTTTTATATTTAAATCCACCTTTTGTAATCTCAAGTTTTGTTGATTTTTTATATTCTCCGGTTGAGAAAAATTTGCTTTTCATATTTTCTTTATCAATTAAATAAAAATCTCTATTTTTATCTATAAATACAAATTTTAAGTTGTGTTTTTTTATTTTATCCTTAAGCGTAATAGCACTAACTATTGAAATTTCATGCTCAAAGCTACTCCCCCCAAAAAGTATTAAAAATGTCATTTTACTCCTTTCATTTTGTTTTATGCATCAACTATTTACATTCCAAGTCTTTTAAGTGCCTTTTTAATAAGCTCTTCTACACTTCCGCTCTCACCTTGCAATGCTTTTAGAATATCTCCTCTTTTAAATCCTAAGTTTTCAAGTGCAATTATAGCTTGAGTTAGATTATTATCTAAATTTTCAACTTCAAACTCACCCATTTCTACTATTATTCTTTTAGCTGATTTTGGACCAATTCCTGGAACTTTTTTTAATGTTTGGACATCATTATTTTTAACAGCTTCAATAAATTCATTAGGAGTCATAGTAGAAATTATTCCAAGTGCAGCCTTTGGACCTACTCCATTTATTTTAAGCAGTGTATCAAAAAGTTTTTTTTCTTCTTTGTTTAAAAATCCATAAAGTGTATATTCGTTTTCTTTTATAATTTCAGTTATTAAAAAAAGTATTTTTTCATTCTTTTGAATTTTTGAAAAAGTCAAAAGCGAAACATTTATTTCATAAATAATTCCTGAGTTTGTTTTTAAAAAGACTTTACCTTCATCCTTATCAAATACTTCTCCCTCAATTGCATATATCATTTTCAATCCTTATTTTTACTATTTTGAAATTATCTTTTAATTTAAAACCGCACCTGCCCTCATCTCCCTTGGTATCATATACAACTTTAACCGGTGGCTCTATAAGCTCAAACTCTACCCTATTAAAAGGCTTCCAAAGAGAATTGCATAAAATTTTAGCATTAAATATACCACTTTGCAGATATTCAATAGTATCTAAAATATTTTCTTCTTCTTTTTTTAAGATATTAATTTCTCTTTTTATCTTATCAATATTTTCTATGAGTTTATTGTACTCTTTTAATTTTTTTAAAATCAAAGGAGAATTTCTTTTGCCCTCTTTCTTGTTTTTGAGATACTCTTTTTTATATTCATGCATTGTATTTTTAATAGATAAATATATCTCTTTTAATTTGTTAAGCTCTTTTGTTTTTACATTTATAAACTGCTCTATTTCAGTGAGTCTTTTTTTAAGTTTTTCATCATCTATCTCTTTTAATACTTTTTTAGGAGATATTGAGAGTAAGTTTTCTTCTCCTTTATCATCACATATTTTTATCTCTTCACTTGCAAAAAATTTATTATGTGAGAGCATTGTATTTATTTTTATTTTTTTTGCATATACTCTACCTCCTATACTTAAACCAATATCAACTTCATCTGCTATTACTACCCCGCCCTCAAGTCTTTTAATTTTAAGTTTTTTTGCTTTAACTTCGCCTTTATGGACATTTATTTCACCTTCTTGTGTAATAATTTTTGAATTTTTATGAGTTTGACCTTCAATTATAAGTTTTTGTGTTTTTATCTTAGCCTTATTTCCAATATTCCCTTTTACAATAAGCTCAGTAGTCTCTACTATCATATTATCCATAATAGCTTCTTTTAAAACATTATTTTCTTTTACATTAAGTTTTACATCGCTTTTATCAGCGCCTTTTACATTTCCAGTTTTAAGATTTATTTGTCTAACTTCCATTTCATCTTTTATAACAAATTTCCCATCTTCTTTTGTTATATATCCATCTTTTTTGGCAACAAAAAGTATTTTCTCATCACTTACTTTTTTCTCAATCGCTCCCTCATCAAATAAAATCTCTGGAATTTTAAATTCTTTTAACTTCTCAACTTTAATAATTTTTCCTCTGCAATCTCTTCCATTTCTTCCTGGTTTTGGCAAAATAATTTCTATTAAAACATCTCCTTTTTTTACAGGAAAAATAAGAGTGTTTTTGCTAAAGTGATAAATAATCTCTCCATTAACACTCTTAATTGGCTCTAAACCTTTACATAATCTAATTTTAAAATCGCTATTTAATTTGCCATCTATTAAGATTATATTTTGTAATTTTTTGATATCTTCATCCATCAAATCAAATATGCCTATAAGCAAAGAGTTTTTTATCTTTTTTTTGTTTAATTCTTCTTTTATTTTTTTTAAATTGTTTAACAAAGAGTATTTTGAGACTATAAACTCAGCATACGTATATAAATTATTAACATTCATCTCTCCAAGTAATTCAAATTTATCGTTAGGTTTAGACTTTATTATTTCAATTTCATAAATTTGTTTAATCTCTGCTTCTTCATTAATTAAATTATCCTCAATCATAAACTTCTCAAGTAATTGTTTATCTGCTTCTACAAAATCATCACCTGGAAATTTTACATATGTTTTATATGAAAGCAAATTAAAATCAAGCGAAGATATAGGCAAATTATATTCCCTAGCTACTTTATATAATTCTTTATTTACATTTTGAGTAAGTATTGTTTTTGATTCAAATTCTTTTTTATCTTTTTTTTTAAAAAACATCATTTATTAAAACCTTTTATTTTGATAATATTGCACTTATGAAAAAATCATTTTTTATAAATTTTATTGGAATATTTAATTCCCGCATACTTGGGTTTATACGTGATTTGTTAAGTGCATCAATTCTAGGCGCAAATATTTACTCAGATATTTTTTTTGTTGCTTTTAAATTTCCAAACCTTTTTAGACGAATATTTGCCGAAGGTGCTTTTACGCAAAGTTTTTTGCCAGCATTTGCAAAAGCTAAATATAAACCATCATTTGCCTATAAAGTATTTAAATATATTTTTACAATTATACTCATTTTAAGTATACTTGTCACTCTTTTTTCTTATCCAATTACCGATGTTTTGGCATATGGATTTAGCTCCACTGCCAAAAAAATAGCCTCACCTCTTGTAGCAATAAATTTTTGGTATTTAGATTTAATTTTTATAGTAACTTTTTTAGCAAGCCTACTTCAATACAAAAAACATTTTGCAACAACTGCATTTTCTACAGCACTTTTAAATATCTCTTTAATACTTGCGCTTTTAATATCAATGCATAAAAGTAAAGAAGAGATAATATTTTATATGAGTATAGGCGTAATAATAGGAGGAATAGCTCAAGTAATAGCTCATTTAATCGCAGCAAAAAAATACAAGATTCTTAAACTTCTTTATATTGGAGCTAAAAGCAAAAAAAAAGCTGATATAACTACTTTTAAAAAACATTTTTTACCATCAGTTTTTGGAAATTCAACAGCTCATATTTCTGCTTTTCTTGATACATGGCTTGCAACTTTTTTAGCAAGTGGAAGTATAAGCTATCTATATTATGCAAATAGACTATTTCAATTACCATTTGCACTTTTTGCTATTGCTATCTCAAGCGTTATTTTCCCTCAAATTACAAAAGCAATTTCACTCAATCAAATTGAAAAAGCAAATTCTCAAATGAAACAAGCTTTTTGGTATCTGTTTTATCTTTTAATAATTGCATTTATTTTTGCACTTATTAACGCAAAAGAAATAGTGCAATTACTTTTTGAGCGAGGCGCTTTTAGCCATAAAGATACAATAAAAACTTCTGAAGTACTCATTATGTATATGATAGGATTAATTCCTTTTGGGCTTAATAAACTTTTTTCTTCGTATCTTTATGCAACCCACAAACACTTAAAATCAGCTAAATTCTCAGCAATTTCTCTTGGAGTAAATATAATTTTTAGTCTTATATTAATTTTTCCTCTAAAAGTTTTAGGGCTTGCGCTTGCAAGCAGTATTGGAGGAGCAGTTTTATTTTATTTAACTTTAAAAGAGTATGGTTTTAATGAGTTTATAAAATTTTTTGAAAAGAGATATATTTTTATTTTATTAGCAGTTATCTTAATTTCTATTTTTATCTCAATACTATTTAAGTACATTTTTTATTTGTTATAATTGCGCAAAAGGAGATAAAATGGTAATTTTTGATTCTCACAAAAAAGAAAAAGTTGAATTTAAGCCTATTAAAGATAATGAAGTTAGAATTTATGTATGCGGTCCAACAGTTTATGATGATGCACATTTAGGACATGCAAGAAGCTCAATTAGTTTTGATTTGCTAAGGCGCACACTCAAAGCTCTTGGATATAAAGTTACTTTTGTTAAAAATTTTACAGATATTGATGATAAAATTATTAATAAAATGAATGCTACTGGTAAAACCCTTAGTGAAATTACTACTCATTATATCAATTCTTATTTAAAGGATATGCAAGCTTTAAATGTAAAAAGAGCAGATATTGAGCCAAAAGCAACTGAATCACTTGAAGCTATGTTTGATATTATTCAAAAACTTCTTGATAAAGGTTATGCTTATAAACTTGAAAATGGAGATATCTACTTTGATGTAAGTAAAGATGAGGAGTATTGCTCTCTTTCACACAAATGCCCAGAAGATGAAGGAGTTCATAGAGTCGAAATTGAAGGCAAAAAAAATCCACAAGATTTTGCTTTGTGGAAAGCTTGCAAAGGTGAAGGTGATGTATGTTTTGACTCTCCTTTTGGGCGTGGTAGACCCGGTTGGCATATAGAGTGCTCTGCTATGATTAAAAAACATATTGCATATGATGGAGAGTATGAAATAGATATTCATGGAGGCGGAGCTGATTTATTTTTTCCTCATCATGAAAATGAAGAAGCTCAAAGCCATTGCGCATATGGAGGACATTTAGCAAAATATTGGATGCATAATGGCTTTGTAACTATTAATGGTGAGAAGATGAGTAAATCTCTTGGAAATAGCTTTTTTGTAAAAGATGCTCTTAAACATTACCCTGGAGAAGTGCTTAGATTTTATCTTATGAGCACGCATTATAGAGCGCCTTTGAATTTTAGTGAAGAAGATTTAATTGCAAGCAAAAAAAGACTTGATAAACTCTACCGTCTTAAAAAAAGAGTTTATGGGCTAACTAAAAAACAACAAGATAAAGAATTTGAAAACAAACTCTTAGAAGCTATGAGCGATGATTTAAATATCTCAAAAGCTTTGGCGGTTGTAGATGAATTTATAAAAGATGCAAATGAAAACCTTGATAAAAATCCAAAAGATAAAGTTTTAAAACAAAAAATATTAAGCAATATTGAATTTATAGATAAACTCTTAGGCGTTGGTGGAAGTGATGCGTATGAATATTTTCAAGCAGGAGTTGATGAAGAGACTAAAAAGAAAATACAAGAGTTAATTGAAAAAAGAAACGAAGCAAAAAAAGAGAAAAACTTTGCTCTAGCAGATGAAATAAGAGAAGAGTTAAAGAAAATGGGAATTCAAATTCAAGATACTCCTAACGGGACTCTTTGGGAGAAGGTTTAGGCAAAGCTTTCTTCTCCTCATATACAATAAACCCATAAAGCGCAAAAGCCCATCCTGCTATAACAATAAATACTCCTACTACAAAAATCATTGATAAATAACCAAAAAATATTAAATATCCTGCCCATTCAAAATATTTTATTCCAGTTTTTTCTTTAAGCTCAATTAGTGCATTTTTATAAAAAATTGATGATATTATTCCTAAAATATACATCCCTCCTAAAATGCCAAGCACTCCAATAATAACACTACTAAGTGCAATAGTGGAATTTGGCTCATTTATATAAGCTAAAATAGCGCCAATTGTGCCTATTCCCCATACTATATATATCCCATAACCTAAGATATTTATTAAAAATCCTATAAAAAGATTTTTTGCGGCATCTTGGGATATATCTTTTATTGCAAAAAAGAGTGATATAAAACCAAATATCAAAAAATAAAGCCCAAAATGTGGAATAAATGATAAAATATAAAGCAAACTTCCAATTATTCCTAAAATCCTTCTATCCATTACCAACCTTTTGATATAATTTGCAAAAAAGGAATATGATGAGTTTTTTTGACACCATCAAGCCTCTTATCTATAAAATTGAGCCAGAAACTACTCATAATATTGTGGAATCGATTTTTAAGCTAACAAGAAGATGTCCTCTGTTTTTTAATCCATTAATTTCTAAAAATTTTATCACAAATGAAAAAATTAAACAAACTTTGTGGGGGCTTGAGTTTAAAAATCCAGTAGGTGTTGCAGCAGGATTTGATAAAAATGCTACAATGATTCCTGCTTGGGCTGTTATGGGCTTTGGCTGGGGAGAGATTGGTGCAGTTACTCCTAAAGCTCAAGAGGGCAACGAAAAACCGCGCTCTTGGAGATGGCCAGAGTTTGAAGCTATTCAAAATGCGTATGGGTTTAATAATGACGGAGTAGAAACTATTAAAAATAGGCTAAAAAAAATATACCCTTTTGTACTGCCTATAGGCGCTAATATCGGTAAAAATAAAGACACTCCAGAAGAGAATGCAATAGAAGATTATAAAATACTTGTAGAAAAATTAAAAGATGTGGTTGATTTTTTTGTTATCAATATCTCTTCTCCAAATACTCCTGGGCTTAGGGATTTACTCAATGCTGAGTTTATATCAAAACTTTTTAATGAGCTTAAAAAATTAACTAATAAACCAATCCTAATTAAACTCTCACCTGATATGGAAGATGAAGATATTAGAAATTTGGCAAATTTATCTGTAATGTATGGAGCTGATGGTATTGTAGTTACAAACACTACAACCAATTATGATTTAATTAATACCCCTATAAAAAGAGGAGGAATCTCTGGTAAACCCCTTGCAAAAAGAAGCTATGAAGTTTTAAGAATTGTTGCAAGTGAAGTTTTTGGTAAAGTTCCAATCGTAAGTGTTGGCGGGATTGACAGCGCCAAAGAAGCATATAAAAGAATAAAAGCTGGTGCATCACTTCTTCAAGTATATAGTGGTATTATATACAAAGGTCCAGGGCTTATTCGTGAAATAAATGAAGGTATTACTAGGTTTTTAGAAGAAGATGGATTTACACATATTACTCAAGCCATCGGAGCAGATATACCCAAAAAACTTGAATTAAAGGAAAATAATGCTTCATAAATTTTATACTCATAAACTAAAAAACAATCTTGAAGTTATTGCTATTCCTATGAATAAAGGAAGCAATGTAATTACAAGTAATATTTACTATAAAGTTGGAAGCCGAAATGAAACACTTGGCAAAACTGGTATTGCACATATGCTTGAGCATATGAATTTTAAGTCTACAAAAAATCTTAAAGAGGGAGATTTTGATAAGATAGTTAAATCTTTAGGAGGCATTGACAATGCTTCAACAGGGTTTGATTATACCCACTATTTTATAAAAACATCAAGTGCTTATCTTAATAAAACTTTTGAGCTTTTTAGCGAAGTTATGGAAAATTTAAATTTAAATGAAGATGAGTTTCAAAGAGAGAGAAAAGTAGTATATGAAGAGAGACTTTGGAGAGTGGATAATAATCCTATCGGATATCTTTATTTTAGACTTTTTAATAATACTTATATCTATCATCCATATCACTGGACACCTATTGGATTTAAAGATGATATACTAAATTGGAGTATTGAAGATATAAAAGAGTTTCACAAAACTTTTTATCAGCCAAAAAATGCATTTCTTTTGGTTGCAGGAGATATTGATGCTGATGAGGTGTTTAGTGAAGCTGAAAAATATTTCTCTCATATAAAAAACACTCGCCCTATTCCTAAAATTCATCAAAAAGAGCCTAAACTTGATGGAGACAAAATAATTAATATAAAAAAAGAAACAAATATTGAGGCAGTAGCAATTGCTTATCATATACCAGAATTTAATCATGAAGAGCAATTCGCTCTAAGTGCACTTAGCGAAATATTAAGTGGGGGAAAAAGCGGAATACTTAGAGAAAAACTGATAAATAAAAAACAACTTGCAAGTGAAGTATATGCTTACAATATGGAGCTTATTGACCCAGGGGTATTTATTGTTGTTGGGATATGCAATCCAGGAGTAACTCCAGAAAAGTTAGAAAAAGAATTAAAAAAAGAGCTTAAAAATTATAAAATTACAAAAAAAGCACTTGAAAAAGTTAAAAATCAAACAAAATTTGATTTTATAACTCAGCTTGAAAGCAGTAGCGGTGTTAGCAACATTTATGGAGATTTTTTTGCAAAAGGTGATATTACTCCTCTTTTAAATTATCAAGAAAAAATTAACTCCTTAACTCCTCAAAAAATAGAAGAGATGAAAAAATATTTTGAAAAAGGTGTGAGTGTTAGACTTCTTAAGCAATAGCAAAACTTCTTTTTTTTGCTTTTTTCTTTATATCTTGCATGTAGAATATTATTTTTTTTAAAATAGGGTTTTTTTCTTTTTTGTAAATTTTTTTAACTTTTAAAATCATTTTATCACATATTCCATTAAAAACTTTATCATAAACACTTCTATCAATATAAGAGTTTTTCAAAGAAATAATCTTATCAGTCTCTTTTAAAATATTAAGATATTTTTTATACTCTTTTTTCTCAACAAGCTCAAAATTATTTACACAATCAATAATGCTCCAAGTAGGATTTACAATACTAAGATTTGACGCAAAAGAAAAAATAAAAAGCATTAATATAATAATTTTTTTCATTATATTCCTTTTCTACATATATGAGCTTAATAAAGCACTTCCAATTCTAATCATATTTGAGCCTTCTTCTATTGCTATTTCAAAATCTTTACTCATACCCATAGAGCATATTTTAGCTCCATAAGGTTTTAATTGCTCAAAAATATTATAAGTTAATCTAAAGCTTTTTCTAATTTCTTTTTCATCATCAGTATGTGCGCCTATTGTCATTACACCTTGAAGATTAATATTTGGTAAATTTTCTTTAATTTTCAAATAAGTATCAATAGCCTCTTCTGGTGGTAAGCCATGTTTTGTTGGCTCTTTTGATGAATTAATCTCTAAAAGACATCTAATAGGTTTATTTGCTCTTTTATTAATAGCTTCTGCAAGCTCATAAGAGTTTATTGACTGAATCATAAAAGGATTAAGTTTAAGGAGTTTATTTATTTTATTTTTTTGAAGATTACCTATAAAATGCCACTCTATTGGCAGATTACTAAGAGCATTTACTTTTTTTTCCATATCTTGTACCCTATTTTCTCCAAATGCTCTTTGTCCATCTTCATAAAGCTTTTTTAATACTTCTACATTATCTGTATATTTAGTAACTGCTACAATTTGAACAATCAAATGCTCACTTCTTCTAAGTCTTGCAGCTTCTACTCTTTGAATTAATTCATCAAGCGTCATATATTCTCCTTAATTAAAAATTCTCATTAAATCGTTATAAACACCTATTATCATCAATATACCCAAAAATATCCATCCTGCAATAGTTAATTTTATCATAATTTCTTCATCAAGCTCTTTTTTAAAAATTGCTTCATACAAATTAAAAATAATATGCCCTCCATCAAGAGCAGGAATTGGCAACAAATTTAAAATCCCTAAATTTACGCTAAGAAGTGCCATTAACAACAAAAGAGGCTGAATACCTAAATTAGCTACTTTTGCAGTTATATCTACTATCCCTATAGGACCACTTAAATTATTAAGCCCTACTGCTCCTGTAATTAATTTTTCTACTCCTTTAATTATTAAAGTAGCATCTGATAAAAATTTTTCTATAGAGACTTTTATTGCATCAAAAAAAGAATATTTTATAGTCACAATATCTCCACTTGGAACAATACCTATTATTTTTCTTTTTACTCTCTCTCCAAAAATATTTTTAACTTCCTGAATTTTTGGTTTTATATGAAACTCTAATATTTTATTATTACGCAAGATTTTAATATCTATAATCTCTGAGTTTTTAATGGCTTTTTTTATATCATCCCAAGATTTTATTTTTATACCATTTATTTCTATAATTTTATCTTTTGGCTTTAAAACTTTTGCAGCAGGAGTATTTGGAATAGTTTTACCAATTATAGGTGCTAATTTTTGCCATCCTGTAATAGCAATAAAAAAGTAAATTAAAATTGCAAGCAAAAAATTAAACCCAGGACCTCCCATTAAAATTAAAATTCTCTGCCATGGTGATTTTGCGTTATATGAATCAGGCTCATCTGACTTTTGCAGAGGATTTGAATCATCTTGCCCTTTCATTTGAACATAACCGCCAAGAGGAATAGCACTCAAACACCAATTTGTATCTTTTATTTTTTTACAAAAAAGCTTTTTCCCAAATCCAATTGAAAAAACTTCTACTTTAACTTTTACTACTTTTGCCATAATAAAATGTCCAAGCTCATGAAAGAAAATTAAAAAAGAGAGTATTAAAATTGCACTAAGCATTATGAGCCCTAATATAAACTTTTAAGTAATCTATACCGCTATATAAAGTAATAATTACCGCTATCCATAAAAGACAATTTCCACATGGCCAGTTCATAAGTAAAAATCCAATTGCAATCATCTGCATAACAGTTTTTACTTTTCCAGCAAAACTTGCTTTTACACTAAGTCCTTCAGCTGCCATAGCAACTCTAAGACCAGTTATAAAAAATTCTCTTACTAAAATCAGATATACAGCCCACGGATTTGCTCTATGCAAATATAAAAGACCAAGAAAAGCCCCTAACGTTAGCATTTTATCAGCTAGTGGGTCAAGTATCTCTCCTAATTTACTTATGGCATTAAAATTTCTTGCAATATATCCATCAAAAAAATCTGTAATAGAAGCAATTACAAAAATAAGTGCAGCAAAATAATCAAGCCAAGAAGGATGAATATTAAATAAATCTCTATTTACTAAAAACAAATACATTAAAAAAGCAAGAAAAATTCTAATAGCAGCTAATATATTTGGTACATTTTTGAGTTTTTGCTGCCATTTTAAATATCTATTGAATTTAATTGCATCAGAAGAGAGCAAAATTATTCCTTACATCCAAAAGTTGTACCGCCATCTACTATAAAAGTCTGTCCTGTAATCCAGCTTGCTTCATCTGTACATAAAAAGTAAGCAATTCCTGCTAAATCTTCAGGCACTCCCATTCTATTAAGCGGGCTTCTTTTTTCAACTTCGCTTTTTACTTCTTCATAATTTGGAAAAGCTTTTAGTGCATCTGTATCAATTGGTCCTCCGCTAATTGCATTTACTCTAATGCCATATTTTCCAAGCTCACACGCAGCATATTTTACCATTGTCTCAACTGCTGCTTTACTTACTCCATGACCTGCATAATTAGTAGTATATACTCTATTCCCGGTAGAGCTAAGAGAAATTATACTTCCTTTTCCTATTTTTTGCATTCTTTTTGCAGCTTCTTGAGCTCCTACAACAAATGCACTAACAGTTGCAGTAAATATATTACAAAGCCCTTTTGGTTTCAATCTCATAAAAGGTCCAAATCCACCAACTACTGCTCTTCCGCTAATTATGGCATTTGATATGAAAAAATCTACTCTATCAAAATCTTTATCAATTTCTTTGAATAACTCTTTATAACTCTCTGGCTCTAAAATGTTTAATTTATAAGCTTTTGCTTTTATATTATATTTTTCGCTCCACTCTTTTGCTAAATTATTTGCCACTTCTTCGTTTGAATTATAAGTAAATGCAATATTTACTCCCTCTTTTGCAAAACGCTCAGCTATTGCTTTTCCAATTCCTCTTGTTGCTCCGCTAATTACTAATGTTTTGTTTTTCAAACTCTCTCCTTATAAATATTTTCTTAAAATTTCTTTAATTTTTCTTTTACTCTCTTCACTTGGCTCAACAAGTGGGAGTCTATATTCTAAAGTAGGTAAAAGTCCCGCTTCATACATTGCATATTTAATCGGGATAGGATTGCTCTCTATAAAAAGAATTTTATTCAAATCATAAAGCTCTTCGTTTATTTCTCTTGCTTTTTCGTATTTTCCAACAAGTGCTTTATGTACAAGTTTTGAAATTTTTTTAGGAAGCAGATTTGATGTAACAGATATTACCCCTTTTCCGCCTGTTGCTAATATAGGATAGTTTATTGCATCATCACCGCTTAAAATACTTATGCCACTCTTAGCTGCTAAGGCTACTACGTTTTCAATTTTTCCTGAAGCTTCTTTTATACCAACTATATTTTCTACATCATTAAAAAGTTTTATAGCAGTATCAACTTCTATATTGCTACAAGTCCTTCCAGGTACATTATAGATAACTACTGGTATTTCTATAGCATTAGCAATAGCCTTAAAATGCTCATAAAGACCTTTTTGGGTAGGTTTATTATAATACGGAGATACGCTAAGAATTGCATCAGCGCCTTTTTCTTCTGCAAATTTAGCTAAATCAATTGCTTCATGAGTAGAATTACTTCCAGCTCCTGCAAGCACTTTTGTATCAGTTCCTTTACAAACTTCTACTGCAATTTCTATGCATCTTTTATGCTCATTATGTGTTAAAGTTGCGCTCTCACCTGTAGTCCCTACAGGCACAACCCAGTCAATATCATTATCAATTTGTCTTTGAATTAATTTTGCATAGGTTTCTTCATCAATTTTTCCATTTTTAAATGGAGTAATTAAAGCGGTCATCGCTCCTTGCATTCTATTCCTTTTTTATGCAATTATACCAATGAATTTGAGAAATATGCAATAAAACAGAAAAGAAGGGGCTAAAAATCAAACAACTTAACATAATCTTTTTACTCATAACGCAATGTTTCAAGAATATCCGTCTGTGCCGCTTTCATTGCTGGATATACACTTGATAACAAAACAATTATAAAAGCGCCTAAATTAATAAACATAAAATCAATAAAACTCAAATCAACTGGCAGCTTACTTACTCCATATACATCTGCTGGAAGTTTTATAATATCAAAAGTTTTTAATACCCACACTCCTAAAAGCCCTAACAATGAGCCAGTTATTATTGCTACAACTCCTATAATCATACCCAATTTTAAAAAAATTGCTTTTATCTCTTTTTTGCTAGCTCCAAGACTCATCATAAGAGCAATCTCTTTTCTTTTGCTCATAATCATCATAAGAAGAGAGCTTATTATATTAAGAGAAGCTACAATAATTATTAACATCAATACTAAAAACAATGCCCTTTTTTCCATCTTAAGTGCTGCAAAAAAATTTCCATTTTGCTGCCACCACCCTATTACACCAACTCCAGAAGGAAGAATTTTTTTTATTTTTTTAATGTCTTCAAAAGGATTTGGGCTCCAAATATGTATACCGCTATAATAATTTTGATGAAGAATTCTTTTAAGACCTTCTATATTCATATAAGCAATTCCCTTATCATATGCAATAAGACCACTTTTAAAATAAGACACTACTCTTACCTTTTTTATCAAAGGCGCTACACCAAATCCAAAAGGAGAGAGTTTTGAAAAAATCATTATAACTTTTTCATTTTTTGCAATTCCAAGAGAATTAAATAGCCTCTCTCCAAGCACTACATCAAAAAGATTTGTTTTTTTTATATCTTTGATAGCTTTTTTAAAGATATAATTTAACTCAGCCTCTTTTTTAAAATCAACCCCATAAAGCAACACCCCATTTAAATTATTATTTGCTTGTATTACTGCACTTGTTTCTATATAAGGGGAGTATTTAAATGAAGGAAAATGTTTTTGCAAAAATTTTAGAGTATTTTTATCTACTTTTACTAAAGACGAATAAACAGTAATTGGATAATTCATAACTTTTAATTTTTTTTCAAATTCTTTATCCATTCCATTCATAATAGCCATTGCAATAATTAACGTTGCAACTCCTGTTAAAATGCCAAGAAAGGCAAGAATAAAACTTATATAAATGAATGGATGTTTTTTATCAAAACGTAAATACTTGCTTATTATAAAATTTATAAATTTTTTATTCATCAAAACTTAGGGCTTTTTCCACAGCAATTTTTATATTTTTTACCGCTTCCACAAGGACAAGGCTCATTTCTTTTTACTTTTTTAAATTCTTCTTTTGCTTTTAACTCTTCTTCTAAAAATTTAGTTTGAGCTTCTAATTTAGCCATAATTTCATCTGCATCCATTTCTTCATATTCCTTAGGAATTTCTGGCATAGTAGCTAAAATATCTTCAATATCCTTTCCTTCAAGAGATTTTAAAAATTCATTAATATCTTCATCTTGATATTCAATTTCTATATTATGAAGTATTTTCATAGTCTCTATTTTAATTCTCTCAATCAATTCTTGAAATAATTCAAAGCTTTCTTTTTTATATTCAACTAGAGGGTCTTTTTGGTTATATCCTCTAAGACCAATTCCTGTTTTTAATATATCCATCATATATAAATGCTCTCTCCATGATTCATCAAGAACTTGAAGCATTACTTGTTTAAATGCTTTTGTTTTTTCTTCTTCATTTACATTTTTAAATTTTTCATCAAATTTTTCTTTAAGAGTTTTGATTAAATACTCTCTTAACTCTACATAATCTTTTCTAAGCTCTTCTTCATCAAAATCAATTCCGGTATATTCTTTAAGATGAGCTTTAAGTTTTGAAGTATCAATATCATCTTTGCTCATTCCCTCAATTACATCGCTAATTGAGAGAATATAATCAACAAACTCTTCTCTCATCTCATCAATTTTTTGAGTTATATCATAATTTGAATCAAGAAGCTGGTCTCTAAATTTATAGATAACTTTTCTTTGCTCATTTGCTACATCATCATATTTTAAAATATGTTTTCTTGCTTCAAAATGCATTGATTCAACTTTTTTCTGAGCTTTTTCAATAGAGCGAGTTACAATCTTAGAATCAATATGCTCACCTCTTTCAATTCCAAGCCTATCCATAATATTTTTGATTCTATCACTTCCAAAAATTCTAAGCAAATCATCTTCAAGTGAAAGATAAAATTGGCTAACCCCTGGGTCTCCTTGACGACCTGAGCGACCTCTTAGCTGATTATCTATTCTTCTGCTCTCATGTCTTTCTGTACCAATAATATAAAGACCTCCAAGCTCTCTTACTTCATCATCTATTTTGATATCAACTCCTCTACCTGCCATATTAGTAGCAACGGTAACTGCGCCTTTTTGTCCTGCTTTTGCAATAATTTCAGCTTCTTTTTCGTGATGTTTTGCATTTAAGACATTATGAGGAATTCCTTCTTTTTTAAGCAAACGGCTTAAATACTCACTCTTCTCAACACTAGTAGTTCCAATTAAAACAGGCTGACCTTTTTTATGCAATTCTTTTACTTTTTTTACAACTGCTTCAAATTTTTCTTCTTGAGTTTTATATACAAGGTCATTTAAATCTTTTCTAATAACTGGTTTATTTGTAGGAATTGAAATAACTTCAAGCCCATAAATTTCTAAAAATTCAGTTGCTTCCGTTTGAGCAGTACCTGTCATACCAGCAAGCTTTTCATACATTCTAAAATAGTTTTGATATGTGATTTCTGCAAATGTTTGAGATTCTTCTTGAATTTCAACTCCTTCTTTTGCTTCAAGCGCTTGATGCAATCCTTCACTAAATCTTCTTCCTTCTGCAATTCTTCCTGTAAACTCATCAACTATTAAAACTTCACCATCTCTTACAATATAATCTTTTCCATTTTGAAATAAATAATTAGCTTTAAGTGCTTGGTCTAGATGATGGGCTAAAATCGCATTTTCAGGAGAGTATAAATTATCTACATTAAATAGCTCTTCTGCCTTTTTAATACCTTCTTCAGTAAGCAAAACCACTCTATCTTTTTCATCGATTGTAAAATGTTTATCTTTAATAAGCTCTTTTGCTACTTTATCAGCTTTTATATAATTCTCTTCTCTTTTGCTAGCAGGACCTGAGATAATAAGAGGAGTTCTTGCTTCATCAATTAAAATTGAATCAACTTCGTCAATAATTGCATAATAATGCCCTCTTTGAACTTTTTGCTCTTGCTCAAATGCCATATTATCTCTTAGATAATCAAAGCCTAGCTCTGTATTTGTAGCATAAGTTACATCACATTCATACGCTTTTTTTCTCTCATAATCTTCCATTCCACTTACTACAACACCTGTAGAAAAGCCAAAAAATTCATAAAGTTTTCCCATCTGATTAGCATCTCTTTGTGCAAGATAGTCATTTACAGTTACTACATGAACCCCTTTACCAAGTATTGCATTTAGCACAACTGGCAAAGTAGCCACAAGAGTTTTACCCTCACCAGTTTTCATCTCAGCAATTTTACCTTCATGCAATACCATACCACCTATTAATTGCACGTCAAAATGTCTCATTCCAAGAACTCTTTTAGAAGCTTCACGAGTCATAGCAAAAACATCATTTAGATATTTATTTAAAGTCTCTTGCTCATCAGCTCCATTTTTGACTTCTTCTAAAATATTTTCTTTTATCTTATTAAATTCACTTTTTATCTCTTCATCACTCATTTTTTCATATTTAGGCTCAAGTGCATTTATCTCTTTTACTCTTTTTTGATATCTTTTAAGCTCTCTATCGTTTTTTGTACCAATAATTTTTCTAAACATACTTTTTACCATCAATGGCCTTTAAAACTTTTTTTGTTATAATAGCATAAAAGGAGACAAATGAAAAAATTATTATTGCTATTATTTTTTCTTATGAGCTTATATGCGATTAAATTGCCAAATAACTTTGAAGCAAACTTTACTCAAACGATTGTAGATAATAATAAAAAGCTAGTATACAAAGGCAAAATTTTTTATAAAAATTCAAAAATTTTATGGAAATATACTTATCCTGCCCAAAAATACATATGGATAACAAATAAAGTCTATATATATGAGCCTGATTTATTACAAGTAACTATTTCAAAAAAACCAAAATTCACACTTGAGAATATAATTAAAAATGCAAAAAAAATAGATAAAAACACATACAAAGCATTAATTGATAAAAAAGAAGTTATTTTTAATTACGATAAAACATTAAAATTTTTAAGATATAAAGACCAAATGGATAATTTAGTTACTATTAAATTTTACAATCAAAAACAAAAAGAGCTTAATAGCTCAATATTTATACCAAAATATCCTAAAGATGTAGATATAGTTTATCAAAGGTAATTTTTTGAGATTTTTTTAATCTCTTCATAAACTTTATCAAAATCTGCACTATAAACTCTAGTCTCAAATATAGTGCTCATCATATTGGTATCTCTTTTAAATCTAGGCACCATATGCAAATGTATATGTCCAGGAATTCCAGCTCCTGCATCAAACCCTAAATTCCACCCCATATTAATTCCATCTGCTCCAAAGTCTTTAAGTATCTTACATCCTATTTGTGCCATTTTTGCAATATGAGTTACTTCTTTTTCATTTAAATTTTCATACTCTCCTACATGTCTATTTGGAATAATCATAAAATGACCTGGATTGTAAGGAAATCTATTCATCACAAAAAAACATATATCATCTCTATAAAAAACATGATTTTCATCATCATATTCAGGTGAAGAAGCAATCCCGCAAAATACACAATCTTTATTAATCTTTTTATTATTGATATGATATTCTCTTCTCCATGGTGCATACAATCTATCCATAATAACCCTTTTTTAACTTTTAATCTCTGTTCCAATACCTTCACTTGTTAATAATTCAAGTAAAATTGAATGCTCTATTCTTCCATCAATAATATGTGCTTTTTCCACTCCCCTCTCTACTGCATTTAAAGCCGCATCAACCTTTGGAATCATTCCTCCTGCAATTGTTCCATTTTCTTTTAATTTTTTAATTTCATCTTTATTAAGTGAGCTTATAAGTTTTCCTTCTTTATCTAAAACACCTGGAGTATCAGTTAAAAATATTACTCTTTTAGCATTAATAGCTGCTGCTATTTCACTTGCTGCCGTATCTGCGTTTATATTGTATCCTGGATGAGTTGGAGAATCACCCGCAGCAATTGGTGCAATTACAGGAATTAAATTTTCACTAAGAAGCTTATTTAAAAATACTCCATCAATTGAAACAATCTCTCCGGTATATCCTACAAGTGATTTTGCTTTCATAAAAGACATATCTTTTCCATTTATTCCTATTGCTTTTGCTCCGTGTTGATTTAGCATATTCACTATCTCTTTATTAATTTCACCACTTAGTACCATTTCAGCTATTTTTATAGACTCTTGTGTAGTAACCCTAACTCCATCTTTAAATTCAGTTTTTATATTAAGCGCGTTTAGAATTTCAGTAATCCTCTTGCCTCCTCCATGAACGATTACAGGCTTTATTCCAACCATATAAAGCATTAAAATATCTATTGCAAAAGATTCTTTAAGTTTTTCATCAATTTGTGCGCTTCCACCATACTTTATTACTATTGTTTTTCCATAAAATTTTCTTATAAAAGGCAATGCATCAAGTAACGTCTCAACCGTTTTTATTTTTTTCTTCATTTTACTCCTTTTATTCTGCTTAATTAGTTTTTTGAAATTTAATATTTTAACTACTTATTTTAATTATTTTTTGATTATTCTTCATCAAATTTTATTTTGAAAACAAAACTTAACATAATATTTTTACTCTTTATACTTTATTGGGTCTTTAATTCCAGCTTTTTCAAAGCCCTTGAGTCTTAGTCTACAACTATCACAAACTCCACAAGCTTCATCTTCTTCTTTATAACAACTCCACGTAAGCTCAAGCGGAACTCCTACTTCAATAGCTTTTTTTACAATATCTTCTTTTTTAAGATGAATAAGAGGTGTTTTTATCTCTATATTTGTCTGAGGCTTTGTACCCGCATTTATTGCTTTTTGCATATAGCTTATAAATTCTTCCCTGCAGTCTGGATAACCGCTACTATCTTCTTCAACCACTCCTATATAAATAGCACTTGCTCCTTCTTTCTCAGCTACTGCAGCGGCAATTGAAAGAAAAATTCCATTTCTAAATGGAACGTAAGTTACAGGAATACCAGGCTTAATTCCATCAGTTGGCACTTCAATATTTTCATCAACTAATGCACTTGCTCCAATTTGCTTAAAAAAAGGAATATCAATTATATATCTATTCTTAAGCCCTAAATAATCACAAATTTTATTAAAACTCTCAAGCTCTTTAGCTTCTGTTCTTTGCCCATAATTAAAGTGAAGTGGAATTATCTCATAGCCTTCATTTTTTGCTATAAAAGCAGCAGTAGTAGAATCCATACCACCACTAAGTATCACCACAGCTTTTTTCATCATAAGCCTTTTTGTATAATTTTACTAAAAAAGGGCTAAATATGATAGAGTTTGATAATAGAACAGATTTTAATTTTAATGCAGATGAGTTAGAAGAAATTTGTAAATATCTTACAGATAAAGATGTTGAGCTCATTTTAACTACAGATGAAGAAATTAAAAAGATAAATAAAGAATTTAGAAATAAAGATAAAGCCACTGATGTATTAAGTTTTCCTCTTGAAAATATACCGGGTATGCCACTTGGTAGTATTGTAATATCTATTGATACTGCTAAAAAAGAAGCTGAGGAGTTTGGACATAGTATTGAAGATGAGATAAAACTTCTATTTATTCATGGACTACTTCATTTACTTGGATATGACCATGAAATAGACAATGGAGAAATGAGAGCAAAAGAAGCTGAAATTATTGAAAAATTTAATCTTCCAAAGAGCTTAATTGTTAGGAATGAAACATAGTCATTAATGATTTTTCAATTGTTGGATATTCAAATTTAAATCCAGCTTTAATTAAATTTTTAGGCAATACTTTTTGAGAAGAAAGTAAAACTTCTGCACCTTCACCATATAAAATTTTTAAAACAAATGGAGGAATAATAAAGAAAGCTTTTTTATTTAAAGCTTTTGCTAATGTTTTTGTAAATTCGTAGTTAGTTGTATAAAAAGGAGTTGATGCATTAAAAATGCCTGTTAGTTTATTTTCAATTAAAAACTTATAAACCCTAATTAAATCTCTTATATCAATAAAACTTAAAAAATTACATCCTCTGCCAATCGTACCACCAAGATTTAATCTAAAAGGTAAAAGCATCTGTTTTATTGCTCCTCCATCCTTTCCTAAAACAACTGAGAGACGAAGAATTGAAGTAGGTTTATTGCATTTTAAAGCTTCTTCTTCCCATTTTTTAGCCAAATTTGCTAAAAAATTATCTGCTAAATCGCTATCTTCATCGCAACTACAATTATTTGGATAAATGCCTATTGCTGAAGTTGAGATGAAATATTTTACATTTGAGCTATTTATAATTTCAACTATTTTTTTTGTAGTATCTATTCTAGAAGATAAAAGCTCTTTTTTATACTCTTCATTCCATCTTTTTAATATACTAGCTCCTGCAAGATTTATAACAATATCGCAATTTTTTATCTTTTCAATTTCATTAAAATTTTTCTTATCAATTATCAAAACTTCATCAAACTCTTTTGCTAAATTACTCCCTATAAATCCCCTACCACCTACAATTGCAACTTTCATTTTTTAACCTTATATAGTTTTTTGCGCTCTCTGCTTGTTGGAATGCCTAAAGAATCTCTATATTTTGAAATAGTGCGTCTTACAAGATTAAGATTATATTTTTTATTTATAATTTCTGTAATTTTATCATCGCTAAGAGGTTTTGTTTTATCTTCATTTTTTATAATATTTTTAATCTCCTCTTTTATTTGATTTGAAGAAATTTCTTCATCAAGTGCTACAGAAAAAAAGCTTTTTAGAGGAATTATACCTCTATTGCATAAAATATATTTATTTGAAATTGCTCTAGAAATAGTAGATGGAGCATAATCAAGCTCATCAGCTAAATCTTTAATTTTCATAGGTCTAATAACTCCTCCTACAAAAAATTCATATTGAAATTCTACTATCATCAAAGCAATTTTTTTGAGAGTTGATTTTCTAAGCTCTAATGCTTCTACTAAATTTTTAGCCTCTTTTATCTTCTTTTTACAAAATCCATCGTTTAAATCACACTCTTTAATATTAATTTCTGGATAATACTCATCATTTAATTTAATTTGAAGCTCTCCATTTATGTTTAATACAACAATCTCAGGAATTATCTCATCATTTTTCATATACTCAAATGCGGGGGTTACTTTTAGGTTTTTAATAAATTTTATAGCTTCTTTAAAGTATTTTGAATCATCATATTTATGTAAATTTTCTAAATCTTCAATCATCATTTTTGCTAAATGAAAAACTTCTTTTTTAATATCAAGATTATAAAGCTGAAAAAGCATACACTCTTTAATATCTTTTGCACCAACTCCAGCCGGATTTAAATATATAAAACGCTCTCTTACTTTTTTAACTTTCTCCACACTAACACCTAATTTTTTTGCAATTTCTCTCTCATCTCCTTCAAAAAAACCTTCCATTGAAATATCTTTTAAAATTTCATATGCAATTTGTTTTGATTTTTCTGTAGGAAAAAGATTTGAATTTTCAATTTGCTCAATCAAATCCTCATACAAAGTTTTTTTTGAAATACTTAAAGCTTCAATTTCATCAGTTATAGCATTTTTTAGATTACTAACTGTTACAAATCTTTTGTTTCTAACTTCTAAAAAAGGATTATTTTTTTCTTCTTCTTTTGCTAAATCTATCAATTCATCAACGCTTGCTTTTAAAATAGGTAAAAAATTTAAAAGTTTTGTAGAAATTTTATTATTTACTTTATTTTTAAGTTTCATAAATTAAAATCTTCTCCTAAGTAATATTTTCTAACTTCTGGATGAGAAATAATATGATTTGCATCACCTTTTGTTAGTATTTTACCATCTTTTAATACATAAGCCGTATCGCAAATAGATAATGTCTCTCTTACATTATGGTCTGTAATTATAACTCCTATATTATTTTGGCTTAATTTTTTAATTAAGTTTTTGATATCTTTAACATTAACTGGGTCAACTCCAGCAAAAGGCTCATCTAAAAATAAAAATTTAGGTTTTGGCACAAGAGCTCTAGCAATCTCTACTCTTCTTCTCTCACCTCCGCTTAAATTAATTCCTTTTCTTTTTCTAATTGGCTCAATATTAAAAGCTTCTAAAAGCTCTTCTACTACTTTTTTCCTCTCTTCTTTTTTATAATACTCTTCTGCCACTATATATAAATTATCTTCAACACTCAAATCTCTAAAAATTGAGCTCTCTTGTGGTAGATATCCTATTCCAAGTCTTGCTTTTTTATGAAGTGGATAGTTTGTAATATTTTTATCATCCAACCAAACCTCTCCTTCATCTGGAGTTAAAAGCCCACAAATTAAGTAAAAAGTAGTAGTTTTTCCAGCTCCATTAGGACCTAAAAGCCCTACTACTTCTCCTGTTTTTGCTTCAATACTTACACCTTTTATAATTAAAGTATCTTTAAAAGATTTTTTCAAATTTTTTGCTTTTAATATTGACATTCAATCTCCCTTTTATCTCCATTTACCTTAATATTTAACTTTAAAAAATCAAATCCATACATTTTTAAAATATCTTCTATCTCCTCTCCCCATTCAATAAAATGATAGCCCTCATTTTCAAGCTCTTCTATCATCCCAAGAGACAAAAATTCATCCTTTTTTTGATATACATCATAATGATAAACATCTCCATATCTATTTTGAATAGCAAATGTAGGAGAAGTAGCTTCTTTTTTTATTCCTAAAGATTTTACAAATTCTTTAACTAACGTCGTTTTTCCACTTCCAAGCGCTCCATTTAGAAGAATTATTTTTTTTCCCGAATTTTTAATACACTCTATTACAGGTTTTAAATCTTTAATAGATTTTATAATAAATTTCATTGTATCCTTTCACTTTTGATTAAAGTTACAACCCTAAATGCTTTAAAGTTTTTAAAAATTTTAATTTGCAAGAGTATTTTAAGCTTAATTAACATAATATTCTTACTCTTAATATTTGGGAATAAATTTTAAACTTGCTGAATTTATACAATATCTAAGCCCTGTAGGAGCTGGTCCGTCTCCAAAAAGATGTCCTAGATGAGCTTTACAATTAGCGCACATAACTTCAACCCTTACCATTCCTCCGCTAAAATCTGGAGCTTCAAGAATTTCACCTATAGAGATATAAAAACTTGGCCAACCACTCCCACTATCAAATTTATGCTCACTGCTAAAAAGAGGAGCATCACAACATTTGCAAAGATATATACCAGCTTCTTTATTGTCCCAATATTCATTATCAAATGCTCTTTCTGTACCTTTATTGCATATTACATATTTTTCAAATTCATTTAATTTATTTTTACAATTACACATATCCAACCTTTGATATAATTTCAAATATTTTATCCAAAATAGGAGCAAAATGAAAGATTTAAAATCTCTAAATCAATTAATAGAAATATTAGAAGAGTTGCCAAGTATAGGCAAAAAAAGTGCTACAAGACTTGCTATTTCTTTAGCAAAAGATAAATATAAAGCACTTAAATTAATTAATGCATTAGAAAATGCAATTTCATCTATTCAAGAATGTCAAATTTGTGGTAATTTTAGCGAGCATGAAATTTGTGAAATATGTGATAATCCCCACAGAGATAAAACTTTGGCAATAGTCGAGAGCTCAAAAGATATTTTAACTATTGAAGAGAGTGGAAGTTATAATGGTTATTATTTTGTTCTTTCGCATTTAGATGATGAAAATATTCAAAAACTAAAAGATATCATAAAAGAAAAAGAGATAAAAGAAGTTATTTTTGCATTTCCTCCATCAGTAGAAAGTGAAGCTAGAGTTATGCTATTAGAAGATAAATTAAAAGATATGAATGTAGACTTTTCCCAAATAGCACAAGGAGTGCCAACTGGAGTTCAATTTGAAAATGTGGACATAAACTCTTTAGCAAAAGCCATAAAACTTAGAGTTAAGCTTCACTAAGCTCATCTCTGTGAGGCTTCCAACAATCATTAAAAAATTTGCTTTCTCTTTTTAATACATCTTTATCACATGAATTTACTACATTTTTTGCCCACTCTTCAATTTTTTGCCCTACTTCCTCACCAAATCTTAAAAATACGGCTCTTTTATAATCATCGCTTGTATAAACTTTACCTCCAACATATGGAAGTCCATCTAAAGCTTGAATTTTAAAAATTTCAAATGTTTTATCATCAAGCTCTTTTTTACCTTCAAATTGTTTACTAACTTCTTCTTTTTCTTTTGCTATTCTTTTAGTTTGAGATAAGTTTTTAAAAATTGCATACTTAGTAGCTTCTGCAATACCTATAGCTTCGGCAGTTTTTTCATCAAAACCTAAATTCATCGCTCTAAACTTTTGCAAAGCTGCCATTTTTGGAAATCTATTTATTTTCATTATCCCCTCCTACGTTTTTTATTATTATAGACTATTTTTTATTAAAATGATAAAATTTTTAAAAAGGAGAGAGAATGAAAAAATTGTTTTTTATATTTTTATTTATTATTAATTTATATGCTCTAGAAAATGGAATCGGATTTTATTTAAATATTGGAGGAGGATTTGACACAAGAGATACAGACAATGAAAAAACATCATTAAACCTTTCATATGGAGGAGGAGCTATAGTATATAATGTAAATGAATACGATATTTATTATGGGTTAAAAGCTGGAGGTGATTTTGGAAAAATGAAATTTAAAGAAAAAAATAACTTTAATACTCTAAAAATTCAAGGAGAAATAGGTTATAGAATTTTAAAAGCTACAGATATTTATTTCATTTTAGGATATGAAAAACTTCACATTCAATCAAAAAACTATACAGGATTTGGATTTGGTATAGGAGGAGCAAAAACTCTTGATGATTTATTTAGAATTTTTGCAGATTTAACAAATTATTCAGTAGATAATAATAACGACACAATAAATGATACTAGATTAAATATAGGCTTAATTATTAAAGATTAAAGAGTATAATAAGCATTTTCTCCTTTTGCTTTTAAAAACTTATTTATTATACTACCACCCTTTGCAAAAATCACATTTTTAGGTATATCTTCACTATATTTTACTCTCTTTTCATTAATATTTTTTCTCACCCAATTTAACATAATATCTTTACTCTTTGGATTTATGTAGATATTCTCATCTCTTTGAAATTGAGAATTAAGAGCTTTTGAATGTTTTGCTGTAACTATTTCAAAATCTTTTTCTTTATATTCAAAATCCTCACTTAAAAAATTAAATTTAGTTAATTCATAAGGAATTTTATTTACAGCAGGGTTAATTCCAAACTCCTCATCAATCCACTCTACATTTTTGCTAAGTTCTTTTATATATTCATCTTCACTTTTAAGCCCATCAAATTTAAATTCATTAAATAAATATTTTGTAAGCTCATATTCACTAATTCCATCATCCTCTAAAACGTTTAAATTTCTCAAAATAAACTCATGAAAATAACTGCCTCTTATATCTTTTTTTGCATAAAAATCTTTAGTAGGAATAAAAAGTTTAGCTATTTTTGCACTTTCATCATAATATTTTCCAAAAACAATTGTAGTTTTTTCTTTTAGCTTTTCCCACTCACTCCTATTTACAAAACTAACAAGTGGATTTGCTCCTTGAATAAAAACTACATCAAATTCATCTAAATTTACATCAAAAAGTGGTATCTTATTTTTATGCTCTATTTTAAATGGATTACTAAGACCATAGCTACTACTTCCAAGAAAAGCTACACCTGTATCTTTTTTACCAAACATATCAAGCATAAAAGCCACACTATCAATAGCCCAAGTGGTTTTATAGCATTCTTTGCACTTAGCAACTCCAAGTCCTTCCAGTATTACAGCACCCTCAAGTAATTTCTCAAGCAAAATCTCTGCATCTTTTAAACTAACTCCACATCTTTTAATAAGCTCATCAATTGAATAGCTATTTACTATTTTTTTAAATTCTTCAAATCCTACTCCATCACTTCTTTTAACTAAATTATTTTTAAAAATAAGTTTAGCTAAAAGGAGTGCTAAAAAATAATCGCTATTTGGTTTTACTTGAATAAAATAATCAGAATTTTTAGCAGTTTTTGAATTTATTACATCAATAGTTAAAGTAAATTTATCTTTTATTAAATCTAAAAGATGAATATTTGTAACATATGGATTTCTTCCCCAAATTATCACATTTTTAGCATTCTTAATAACCCAAGTTGGAAGTATTAAACTCTTTCCTCTTGATTTAATTATTCCCTTCTCACCTACTCCATCACAAGTAGAGCCAACGGCGAAAGTTGCTGAGTATTTTTCAAAAAAAAGTTTTGTAACATTTTGCATAAACCCCATATTTCCAGAGCCTTTGACAAAAAGCACTCTTTTTGGCTCAGTATTTTTTAAAATATTAGTTAGTTTTTCAAGCGCTTCACTTAACATAATATTTTTACCATTAAATTTTGGAGAGGTTTCGCGAGGAAATTTAAAGTAATTATTTAATTTCCAACAAAGATAAGGGGTAAAATTAACGCCTTGAAAAATCTTACGATTTTTCAAGGAAACTAATTTTAACTCACAAGCATCCCAGCAATCAAGCGGGCAAAACATTACACATTAAACCTAAAATGCATAATATCGCCATCTTGAACAACATAATCTTTACCCTCAAGTCTCATTTTACCAGCTTCTTTTGCACCCTGCTCTCCACCATATTTTATAAAATCTTCATAGCTAATAACCTCAGCTCTAATAAATCCTTTTTCAAAATCTGTGTGTATTACTCCAGCCGCTTGTGGTGCTTTTGTCCCTTTTTTGATAGTCCAGCTTCTAACTTCAACTTTGCCAGCAGTAAAATATGATATAAGCCCTAGTTTTTCATATGCTTTTTTTATAATTTGCTCAAGCCCACTCTCACTTGCCCCCATACTCTCTAAAAATTCATGTCTTTCTTCATCGCTCATATCAACCATCTCTTCTTCAATTTTTGCACAAAGTTTTATTACTTCTCTATTGTGTTTTTTAGCATACTCTTTAAGTGCTTTTACATATTCGTTATCTTCTGCAAGTCCTTCTTCATCTACATTTGCACCATAAAAAATCTCTTTATTTGTAAGAAAATTTAACTCTTTTTCTAAAACTTTAAAAGCCTCTTCATCTTTTTTTGGAAAAGTAGAAACTGGATTTCCATCAGCCAACCACTCCATCAATTCTTCTGCTAACTCTAACTGAGCTTTTGCTTCTTTGCTTCCTTTTGCTTGTTTTTTTAGTTTTTCTATACGTCTCTCAAGCGTTTGAATATCTGCATATAAAAGCTCTTGCTCAATTATTTCTACATCTCTAATTGGGTCTACACTATTTTCTACATGAATTACATTTGGGTCATCAAAACATCTTACCATATGCAAAATTATATCAGTTTCACGTATATTTGCTAAAAACTGATTTCCAAGCCCCTCACCTTTACTAGCACCTTTAACAAGTCCAGCAATATCAACAAATTCAATAGTTGAATATTGAATTCTCTCTGGTTTTACAATCTCAGCTAATTTTTCTATTCTCTCATCTGGCACTGGCACAACTGCTTTATTTGGCTCAATCGTACAAAATGGGAAATTTGCAGCCTCTGCATTTTGAGT